>OLHD01000004.1_pt1 | contig 238439 bp, 206 predicted proteins | sample 1609541 | NCBI WGS metagenome assembly OLHD01 (sample SAMN05416870, study PRJEB24817) | seawater metagenome | isolation source: Sea water | place: Canada:Atlantic | collected 2013-11
CTGCTTAATTGTGGTTAATTTAACCTAATTCTACTTTATAGCCAACACTATATACTGACTGAACGATTTCACTGTCGGCATTCAAACAATTAATTTTTTTACGCAGTTTTTTGATATGGCTGTCGATGGTACGTTCACTAACCACACGGTGATCATTGTAAACTTGGTTAATTAGTTGTGCTCTAGAATAAATACGCCCTGGCTCTTTGGATAGCACTTTTAATAAATTAAACTCAATAGCTGTTAACTCAACTGCTTGACCGTAAACCGTTGCCTGATACTTTTCTTCATTTAAAAAAATAGGCTTTTTAATTGTTTCAGTATCAGGGCTTTTATAGCGTCTCAACGTTGCTTTAACACGAGCAACAACTTCACGCGGCGAAAAAGGTTTGCAAATATAGTCGTCAGCACCTAATTCTAAGCCAATTAAGCGATCAATTTCTTCAACCCGTGCGGTGATCATAATAATTGGGATATTTGAAAATACGCGAATTTCTTTACATAAAGTTAAGCCGTCTTTTACCGGTAACATTAAGTCAAGTAGCACCATGTCGTAAGTCTGACTTTGCAATTCTTCAATAACTGCAGCGCCATCATGCAACATAGTGACATTAAATTGCGCTTGCATCATATAGTCATGCAATAGCTGGGCAATTTTAATCTCGTCTTCTACTACTAAAATACGGGCCATTGAGACTCCAACTTAAACGATAAAATTTATCTAAGGGTATTTTTCGGTAATGTAATCTTTATCATCAAACCACCACTTTCAGCTTGATGAGCAGATATTGTTCCCTGATGAGCATAAACAATATTTTTACATAATGCTAAGCCGATCCCACTACCACCTGTTTTTCTATTGCGAGAACTCTCTACCCGAAATAAATGCTCAAAAAGTTTAGCAATATCTTCGCGAGAAACCCCTGGCTTGCTATCTTCAATATAAATATCAAAGTCATTACTTTTCTCAATTAATCGACAATAAACCTGACCTGGTGCATCGGTATACTTCGCGCTATTAGCAAATAAATTATCCAATAATTGATTTAACCTTTTTGCATCGCCCCAGGCCGATATTTCTTTATTCGCAATATCTATTGTCAGCGTTAATCCTTGGCTTTGTAGTAATGATCTATGTCTTTCAGCATTAAGCCTTATTAATTCAGCAATATTTAATGCTGACTTTTGGTAGCGCATTGCGCCAATTTCAGCCTCGTTAAGTTCATTTAGATCATTTATTAAACTTTGTAAGTGATTAACTTCTTCTGAAATGGAACTAATGTTTTCAATGCTTAGCGGACGAATTCCATCTTCCAAAGCCTCCAATTCACCTTTAACAATCGCCAAAGGTGTTCTTAATTCATGAGATATATCAGCAAGCCAACGTTTTCTTGATGTTTCATTTTGCTCTAACGTAGCCGCTAAATCATTAAAATTTCTTGCCAAGGTCGCTAATTCATCATGACCAACAATAGGTAAACGTGTTGACAATTGGCCTTGGTTAACCTGAATAACAGCGTGCTTCAAGCGGGTAATTGGACCAACAAAATGTCGGGAGAGTGGAATAGTGATAATAATAATAACGATAAAAATCCCCGCTAATATTAATAGAATTTGTTGGTTAATATCCTCCACAAATTGCAAGTCAAACTTATCGGTTATCTGCTCGGTTGGCGGTAGTGCTACATAGCCAACAATTTCACCGTTAGATAAAATTGATTTTTTAACAAAGTTGGCTGTAAATCTGCCAATTAACACCTGCTTATCAGCATTAAGTAAACTAAATTTAGGTCTTAATCGTGGGCTATTTTCTCTTAACGTTAATGAGGGATCATCAAAACGATCTTTGCGTTGATATCTAGGAGCATAATCATCACGTAGCTGATCGATGTCATCAGGGTAACGTAACCCTTGCTCTGATAGACGCAATACAATGCGCCAATACTCTATGCCAGAATAATTTCGCTTCGGCCTTGAAGAGTTTTCTCGATCAGAGCGATTTGCTCTATTTCTATTTTCTCCTCTAAGCGAGGTTCTTCTTGGCGATTCATTAAAGCTTGCACGACGAGCAGTTTTATTTAATTCACGTTCACGTGGCTTTGCGCTTGAAGCGACAACTGCTTGCCAACCATTTTGTTCTTGATAAACCGCAGCCAAATTATCAGAAACTAACTGTAAACTTTGCACTTGCCGCTGATTAACATAATTGAGCATGCCACGGTCAAGCCCCCACTGCATTAGCCCATATAAAATCAGGAGCAATGCGAAGCTGGTTAGTAAAAACACTAAGAGTAACTTAGGAAAAATTCGCATGAGGTTATATTTTTTATCCGCTTATAGAACAGTTATAGCGCGAAACAAAATGAATGTCTTATCTTCAATAACATTTGCACATTTTTTCCTCATTTACGGTGCTTTTGTTGAATAAAGTAAACAAAACAAGGCGAATAACTAAATACTTAACCGCTAATAAATTGCTGAATAGACAATATAAATACCAAAGACAAATGAGAACACACCAGAAAAACGAAACATTGAGCGAAACTTTGTCGCCGACCATAAAGCGAATTTTCGATGCTTCTGTGCGCCTATAAAAACGAGTAGGATTGAAGTAAATAACATCAAATAACCAAGTACCGTATTAATCATCACGGCACTAGTCGATGGTGCATAATAAATAAAAATCAAACCAAATATTAACCGGCTTAAGATCTCAAAAACATGAAAATATGATTGATTGCTAAATTTAATAATCGCCGCTGAAAATTCACCCGGATTTCTCATCATTTGTAGGCTTAATAACACCATTAGCAAGCCAAAAATCACTATAAATACCATAAGAAATACCGCGAATATTTTAAATTAAGGCTGTGTGTAATAACTGCCTTTTGGCGGAGCACCAAACAAGCTCATTGCCGCTTGCATATTTTCTTGTGGGTAATTTGTAATGGCAAGCTGATGGTTCTCAATGCTATTCCAACGTTCAATAATCATAAACTGATCTGAGTGTTCTTGATGCTTTAATACTTCACATGAAAGGCAACCTTCAGCGCCTGAAATATAAGGCATAAGTTCTTGTAAAAAATTGAACAACTCAACAGATTTACCTTCTGCAGCAGTAAACTCATTAACTCTTACTATTGTCATAATCATCTCTTAAAATATAAATGCCTATATGGTTTACTATCAAAACATTAAGCTTGATTAAAAACAATAGCTAAGCGGCTGAGAAATTTGGCTTGCTTAAATGCATAAGTTTCAATAACCCTACATATCAAACAAAAGCCAAATAAACTCCGAAGATGCTCTGCTTTAGGGTAAAATGCGCAATTATTCTCTTTGACAATGCACATGGCCATCAATATTAAAGACCAACCAAAAACGGAAGTGACCTGTTCAACTTGTCAGGCAAGCTGCTGTCGATTAGAAGTAATGATTATTTCAGACACCGGCGTGCCAGAACAGCACATTGAGTTCGATGAATGGGGTGGCGAAACTATGCGACGTTTAGATGATGGTTGGTGTTCAGCGTTAGATCGGGAAACCTATTTATGCACTATTTATGAAAATCGTCCGTGGAATTGTAGAGAATTTGAAATGGCTTCGTATGAATGCATTACAGAAAGAGCAATACCGATCGTTATATTAGGCTAATTACCTTAGTGTAAACATCAACTTTTCAAGGAAGGAAAATTCACATCAAGCTACTTATCACGCTATTTCTACTTTATTCTTCAGTTAGCTTTGCAGGCGAAGTATTCGACAAGTTTCCACCAGAAATACATATTCATGAAAAATATGTATTTTATTCTCACGGCCGAATTGTTGAAGGTGTAAACCCTACACCTATTCATCCGCGCTGGGGCAAATATGAATTCCCAAAGGTTAAAGCCGCACTAGCAGACAGCAACTACAATTTAATTGCTTATCACCGCCCGATAAACACCAACCCTAAAACGTTCGCAATTAAGCTAGCAAATGATGTTAATCGATTAATAAATAAAGGCGTAAAGCCTGAAAACGTTAGCTTAGTTGGCTTCTCTCGAGGTGGTGAAATAACCATAATGGTTTCAAATTATTTAAAATCACAAAAGGTAAAAATTGCGTTATTGGCAAGTTGCCCAAGCTTTATGAAGAACAATAATAATTTTGAAGTCTATGGTGATGTCTATTCAATTTACGAAACGTCGGACATGGTAGGTTCGTGCCAATTCTTAAACGACCAAAGTAAAGCTATTGCTTCTTTTAGTGAAATTTCAATCAGTACCGGAAAAGAACACGGCGCTTTTTATAGGCCAATGCCTGAATGGGTAAAACCTTTAAAAACATGGCTTAAGCGCTAAGATAAGCTTATTTTTGACTTAACCTGAACTCTGGATAATGAGTGATTGATACTCAAGTAAGTCAAAAGCTTAGATGGCAAAGTAAATGCGATAGCAAGGTGAACATCACTAATAGACATCATCAATGCTTCATTTTATGCCAGTTTCAAGGCAAAACGTTTATGAATAGCACGCTATTTATCGACGTTTTAACGTAGAAAATGGATTAAAAGGGAGGATTGAGCAAGTGCTGCTTATCCAGAGTTCAGGTTACTTATGCTATTTTGCGGCATTAAGGTATCGAGTAAGTTTATGATTTCATGTGATTGATATAAATCGCCATATCGCGTCATAAAATCAGTAACTTGTTCAGTGTTCGGAAATGAATAATAATGACCACCTTGGCTTTGTTCGGCCGCATCTAAAATACAACCATTACTTAAATTATTTATCGCTTGTTCGATAAGCTGACAGCCGCCAACATATAAAGAAAGTACATGCCATAAATAAGACTTTTCCGACTGTACGTTGATAGTAGCGGTAGCAATAACGCCGCCCGTATCTATTGTGCTATCAGTAATAGTATGTAATGTTGCGGTCAATTTTTTCTCATCATTCAACAGCGCCCAGAATGTCGCCATAACACCACGATAAGCCGGTAATGCTCCTGAATGCAAATTGATAACACCGTGCTTAGCCAAGTCAATGATCGGTTTTTTCAGTATCACGCCATAACGAATTGAAATAATAACATCAGGTAACAATGAACGAATTTTATCAACACCTACGGCGCCATTTATATCATTAAGAATTTCAATAGCGAGGCTATGTTCAGTCGCTATTTCTGAAAAGTTTTTAAAGTCGCTGTCACCATTATTTTTTGACTGTTCACTGAGCATTTGAAAAACGTTTTGTTGCTCAAATATAGCCAAACGTTGTAAAGCTTCTGGACGAGTAGCATTTCCTCCCACTTTGCTTGATAAGAACACCGAAACTTGATGTAAGCTTAGTGTTGGCAGTAATAAATTTAGCGCCAAGTTACTAGCAACATCATTATTTAGCAGGAGAACAATATTCACACTAATTTATCCCTGTTTATATTCTTTTTTACTTCAACCGACTCGGCTCAAAAGTTGAATAACGTGGTAAATCAGCATCCAAATTTTCCCAATTCGCTTTCGAGTCGACAAAATTATGCGACATCGGACGTTCGATTAAGTCGGAGTCAAAAATACCTAAACGCACTCTTATCCGTGATTTATCTTGTGCATTACTACTATAAACAGGGCTGCCACAGTTTTTACAAAAATGTCGAGTTCTGCCCGGCTTAAACGAAAAAGTACTTAATAGCCCTTTGCCTTTTTCAATAACAAAATCTTCGCTATTAACAAAGCCATTAGTAGCATACGCCGTACCTGAGTTTTTTCGGCAAAGTGAACAATGGCAATGAATAATATCGCTAATTTTACCCTTAACCTGAATAACTACGCCACCACACAAACACTTTCCTGAGTACATTTCATCTCGTCCATTCATAACAATTTCATTAAGTTAGCTGCTTAACCATATAATACTTACAGCCTATTTTCGGATAGCCTTGCTGTGTCCACTGCACTTGATAGCCGTGTTTTTCATAAAACGGCATCGCTTGAAAATTTAAAGTATCTAACAAGGCTTTATTGCAGCCTCGAGCTTGCGCTGCTAATTCAATTTTTTCAAGTAACTGGCTACCCATTTTTTGACCTCTTAAGGTTTCAGAAACCCATAAGGTATTTATCATCAGCCAGTCACCAAAAGTACGCCCTGCAGCGCCGGCAATAACCTCACCATTTTCATCACTTAGCTTCACCGCAATGGCTTTACGTTCGCTGACTTCCCAACGAGCCCAATTGAACTCAGCAATCTTTTCATCTAAAAATGAGACAAATTCAGCACTTGGTTCATCTATAATTTCAATATTCATGTTGGTAAATTCTTTCTCTACGATTAATTTTAATTTTGGTTGCCAATAATCTACTTATAAACTATTCAATAACATCAATTCTTTCGGATGAGGTTTCATATAGTAAGAATCCATAATGTACTCATTCGGGAAACGTCGAAAATGATGGCGTAATAACGTTATAGGAACAATAAGTGGCAGTAGGCCATCATTATATTGAGTAATAATTTCAACTAGCTCAGCTTTGTCATCAGTACTAATAAAGTTTTTTAGATAACCTTGCAGGTGTTGAAGGGTATTAACGTGGTTTTTACGACTCGCTCTAGTTTTTAACATCACCATCATTTTACTTAAGTAATACTCTAAAACTTCATCGCTCTCTAGTTTGTGCGCATCGGCAAGCCAACGCCCAAGCTCTTTTGCCAAATTCTGGTTATGGCTCATATAGATATATTTATGTTGTGCGTGAAATTGCGTTAATGCTTGCATTGAAAAAGGCTGTTCTAGCATTTTTTGCCAACGCTCATAAATAAACACCCGTTGAATGAAGTTTTCTCGCAATACCGCATCACCCAGTCGCCCTTCTTCTTCAACAGGTAAATTAGGAAACCGTTCCATCAACGCCTGTGCATAAATACCAACACCAATGCGGTCAGGCATACTGCCTTTGTATAAGCGTACACGTTCCATGCCGCAGCTTGGCGAGTCTTTTTTCAGAATATAGCCACTAAGATTTTTCTGCCATTGAAATTGTTGCTTAGCACTGTCTTTAAGCTGTTGGGTTACATCTAAGTCAGCTGTTTTTGCGCCTACACAATGCACTTTTTCATCTATCAAAACCAAACGAATAGCTTCGCGAGGTATACCCATACCAATATCAACTTCAGGGCAGAAAGGCACAAAATCAAAATATTCGCTTAAGGTATTATTAATATAAGAGTTTTGCTTGTGACCAGAATCAAATCGAACTTTGTGACCAAGCAAACAACTGCTAATACCCACGTTAAGTTTTTCAAGCTTATTAGGCATATTCACTCACTTTGACTATTTATAGCCGAGACTTTAATCATTATGTACCACATACGCCATACCACGACATTTGGTGTGAGTATAACAAAGCGCTCCTGGCTCCCTAACTTCACAAGAGTCGTAAACAAGGCCGTTACCACCTAACTTTTGTGTTTTAACTTTTAGTACTGATATTAAGTAATCAGTTTTTACATCGTAGTCTCGTTGATTTTTTCGACAATGTTCAGACTCAACCATACCTACCATATCAGCTTCCAATTGCCAGATTTGGTAATTGGTATATTGCTTAACCAAATTAGTCCGAATTCGATTTTCAATCTGCGTTGGCAATGATGGATCAACACTCATCCGATAAGTAACTGTCGAACAACTAGTAATAAATACAACGGCTAAAATTAATAACTTTTTCATGCGGCTTTCCTTTTCCACGTTGGATATTTTTTAAATGGTATAACCATCTTCAACTGCATTTTCAACACAAACTATATTTCAATAAACTATACCTTTTTATTTAGCATTAATGATAGAGACAACTTCAACATAACACATATAAAAAAGCCCGACACATAGGTCAGGCTCTTGTCAGCTGACTTACATATTAAACGCTATTTTTCAAAATAGAACTTTTCACGTTTATTATCGTAATTACCTACTTCATTCATACTGCTTGCATCATACAAACGACCATTTATCATGGTGTAAACAACGCGGTCTGATAAGCGAATATTTTGGCTAACGTCGCCATCTACCACTAAAATATCAGCAAGTTTACCGGCTTTTAATGAGCCTAATTGACTATCTAAACCTAGAGTTTTTGCTGACGACATAGTAGCTGTGCGAATAGCATTAAGTGGTGTCATACCACCTTGTGCCATCATCCACATTTCCCAATGCATGGCTAAACCTTCACGCTGACCATGACCACCCGAATTAACTTCAACGCCTAAGTCTTGTAACTCTTTAGCCACTTTCGCAACATTAATGTGGTTGTAATGATGATGTGGCGCTTTCGGACGACGCATTGAACGCGGGTCTAAAAATTCACTTGGTACATATTGACTTAAACGTGGGTGCTTCCACACATCGGTTGTATCGTACCAAAAATGTTCACCTGAAATTCCGCCGTATGCTACGCCCATTGTCGGTGTATAGGCCATTTCAGATTGTGACCATAACTGCTTAATATCATCATATATTTTCGCGGTCGAAATTGAATGCTCTAGCGTAGTATGGCCGTCAACAATCATCGACAAGTTATGTTGTAGTAATGAACCACCTTCAGGCACTACTAAAATTTCAGCTTCACGGGCTGCTTGGATCATTTGTTGACGTTGATTACGACGCGGCTGGTTATAACTTTTAACACTAAAAACACCGGCTTTTTTCAAACGTTCAACATGAAACTTGGCATCTTCTAAGCTATCAACGTGCGAGGTATAACCTGCTACTGTCGCGCCGTATAAAATACTGCCGGTAGAAAATAAGCGTGGGCCAACAATGTCGCCGGCTTTTTGCATTTCACTGGCGGCAAAAAACTCAGTGGTATCATTTGATGGATCATGAACCGTTGTTACGCCTAACGCTAAACCGGCATAGTTCTTCCAGTTTTGCTGTGGAATAATTTCATTACTCCCTTGCGGACCATGTGCATGCGCGTCAATGAGTCCTGGCATAATTGACTTACCAGTAACATCAATAACTTTAGCATCGGCTGGCACATCAACATCACCTTGTTTGCCAACAGCAACAATTTTATTGCCTTCAACCACCACAACACCGTTTTCAATAACTTGTTGACCTTCCATTGTGATCACTTTACCGCCAACAAAGGCGACACGACCAGATGGCTTATCAGCTTTTTCTTTAAAACCTAAGTAAGTTTTTAATGGTTTTGGCTGCTGATCTTTTTTTGCTTCGTCTTTTTCATCAGCCTTAACGTCAGCTATTTCAAACAAGCCACTAACGCTTGCTTGATATAAGTCAGGGCCTAAACTCCAATAAAGTTCATTTGATTCACCGTTCCAGTTAATGCTTTCACCTGCACGTGCAGATAATTTTTTAACCGGTAAATTAGAGGCTTTAGGACCAATATCGATCACTTGTCCACGCTCAACAAATGGCGTTACAAATACTTTAAAACGCTCAGCAAAGGCAAGGTATTTACCATCAGGAGATACTTTATATTCAGTAGCAAACTTACCTTGGTATATAGCCTGCTCTTTTTCAGCAGTTGCTGAAGAGCTCAAACTAACTTTTACCAATTGCGGTACTTTACCATCACGCAAAACATAAATACGGTCATTATGAGCGCCAAAATGAGGTAATAAACCAGACTCAGTGACTAATGTCGGTGAACCGCCTTTTTTGGTATTAACAGTATAAATACCTGGGTTTAGCCCCCAAGTTGGATCAGTAATATAACCGCCTTGAACTTTGCGGAAAACTACCGTTTTACCATCAGGAGAAAAACTTGGTTCAATATACTTACCAGGCTCTTTTGTTAGCGAACGACTCTTACCGCCACGGGAAGAAACCAAACGAATTTCACCTAATTTATTATCATCCCAAGTACTATAAACTACATATTTTCCATCACGAGAAAAGCTCGGGTTTAATTCAAAGTGAGATTTTTGTTTGGTTAAACGCTTTGCCTTACCTTTAACTTTTCCATCAGCAATAGTGCGTACATAAATATGCCCCATTGACTCATAAACCACCTTACGACCATCAGGTGAAATTTCAACATCACGCAACATTTTCACATCGAAATTATCTTGGTCGATATCTTGTTGAAAGCGCAACGCTGTTTGAATTTTCTTTTCAGTTTTAACGTGGAAAGGAATAACCGTTGTTTTTTTACTCTCAATATCTAACTTGTTAATTTCACCGCCTGACCAGAACACCATGCCTTCACTGTTAGGTAACCAAGCCATGTTAGGGTAAACGCCATGAATCGCCCAAGTTTCTTGCATATCACGGTCTAGGTCTGAATAAATTAGGCTTTCTTCACCACTTTTTAGATCATACAAGTACAAGTTTGATTGGAAATCATCACGACTAATATAGGCAAGGAACTTGCCATCTGGTGAAGGTACTGGGCGAATAGCGCCACCTTTACCTGAGATAACCACTTTGATTTCACCGGTAGCTAAATCAAGACGCTTAATTTTGTAAATGCCTTTTTCAGAATCTTTACTGTAATGAAAGGTTTTACCTGGCGTAGCATCTTGAGAGAAATAAACATACTTGCCGTCATGTGAAAAAGCTGGCTCACCTAAATCTTTTTGTTCATTTGGACGTTTGGTTAACATAACGCCATTACCACCCGTTTTGTGGTACATCCAAACTTCACCTGCACCCAAAGAGCGAGAACCAGTGAAGTGTTTACGGCCAACAAGGTAATTTCCATCTGGTGACCAAGCAGGACTATTTAACAAACGAAATGTTTCTGAACTTACCGCTTTACCCGAACTACCATCTGCTTTCATTATCCAAAGGTTGTCACCACCATCTTCATCAGAAGTAAACGCAATGTGCTGACCATCAGGACTAAAACGTGGTTGCATTTGCCATGCAATATCCGTCATTAACGCGGTTGCTTCACCACCTTCAATCGGCAAAGTATAAATATCACCTAGCAAATCAAAAACTAAGGTTTCACCATCAGGACTAATGTCCACGTTCATCCAAGTACCTTGGCGAACATCAATTTTTGCCGTGGTAAATTCGCCCTGAGGGTTGTTCACAGACCACTTTTCAGATTTTGCTTTTTCTGCAGCTTTAGCAACATTATCTTCAGCATAGGCATGCTGCCCAGTACCTAAAATTAGCGCAACGCTGAATGCTACCGAAGAAATTCGGGAAGTAAATTTAGACATTATTTATTAACCTAATTTGATATAAAAATTATTATTATCTGTCTACTAAAACACATCAGCAATAAAAATTTAAGCTTAATGCGACAAATAGTCGCTAATTACCGTTCAGCGCCAAATGTTAATCATCTGTAAATATAACTTTTTGATAATAAAAAGTGCGTGAAAACATAGACAATGTCCAATTTTTAAGTATGGTAGAAAGACAATTAAAATAAAAACATGGATGGATTTTTATGGAAAGATTAGCAGAAGCACAGGCGAGTTTAGTCGCCATTTACTCACTTTATAATGCCGCGAGTGAAAAAAAACTGCCAGCCATTGATGCCAATGATACAGAAACACTTAAGGCATTATTGGAAGTAGTTCAAAATCGCGAAGCAATCGCTTATGTGCAAAAAATTAAAAAAAGCATACCTAGCGAAGTTGGCGAACTAAAAAGGTTACTGGCCGATGTTATGTTGTTGCTTGACGGCGTAGATATCAAAGCCATCAAAGCGCAAAACAAAGTATCCGCAAGTTAGCTTTCAGTTTTTAACTGACGACCTAAAAACTTCAATATAGCACAGCAAGTATTTAGGCTAGTTAGCTTGATAGCCCCAACGCGGCATGATGGTTTGTTCAATATTAAGGTGATCTAGCAAGCGTCCAACCATAAAATCAATCAAGTCATTAATCGATTGTGGCTGATGATAAAACCCTGGTGCCGCCGGCATAATAGTCACGCCGATTTGTGAAAGCGACAACATATTCTGCAAATGAATGGTTGAAAATGGTGTCTCACGTGGCACCAATATCAATTGCCCACGTTCTTTAATCACCACATCAGCAGCACGCTCAATTAAATTATCACTCATGCCTTGGCTAATAGCCGCTAATGTTCCTGTTGAACACGGACAAACCACCATAGTTTTTGGTGCTGCTGAGCCTGATGCCACCGGAGAAAACCACTGTTCTTTGCCAAAAACAATAATTTGCTCTGGCTTAGCATTAAATTTTTTGGTGAAAAACTCACTGGCTGCACCCGGTGAGCCAGGTATTTTCAATCCTACTTCAGTGTCAAAAACAATACGTGCCGCGCTAGAACACAAAACAAATACTTGGTAGTTAGCCGCGACTAAACATTCTAATAAACGTAACGCATAAGCAGAGCCCGAAGCTCCCGTGATCGCCAGTGTAATTTTTTTGGTAAAATTCTCATGGTTCTCAATGCTACTTTGCTCTGCCACACTTGCTGAATTGTTTTCTTGCTGTTGCACGTATTCGCCTTTATTTAATTAAACTGTTCTAATTCATTATACATCAGCAAGCGCTGATAATAATTTTTCATGAATGCCGCCAAAACCACCGTTACTCATCACAACAATGGTATCGCCTGACTGGCTATTGGAAATAATATCGCTAACAAGCTTATCTAAGCTTTGCTCAACAAAACAGGGCTGCGAGCAGTCATCAATTAATGCATCAACTGACCACTTCACCTGATCGCCTTGGTAAACATAAACTACATCAGCATCGGTTAATGATTTTGCCAGCGTATCTTTATGTACGCCTGACTTCATGGTATTTGATCTAGGTTCAAGTACGGCAATAACGCGATTTTTGCCAACATTAGCTCGCACACCCGCTAAAGTTTTAGTAATAGCCGTTGGATGATGAGCAAAATCATCAAACACTCGTACGTTATTCACTTCGCCTCTTAATTCTAGTCGACGTTTGGTATTAATAAATTCAGCTAAGGCTTCAATAGCGACAGCTGTTGTAACGCCAGCGTGTCGAGCGGCAGCAATTGCCATCAAACCATTTTCAATATTAAAGTCGCCAATTAAGTTCCACTTTACAGTGCCCTGAATCACACCTTTAAAACTAACAACATATTCACTGCCATCAGCAATACACTTCTCTGCATGCCAGCCTAACGCTTTATCATTATCATCAACACTCAGTTCAGAAGGAGTCCAACAGCCCATGCTAAGTGTTTCATTAATTGCCGCTTCATTTTTTGGTGATAGAATTAATCCATTATTAGGCACCATACGAATTAAGTGGTGAAATTGGCGCTGAATATCGCTGATATCATTAAAAATATCAGCATGATCAAACTCCATATTGTTGATCACTAACGTATTCGGACGGTAGTGAACAAACTTAGAGCGTTTATCAAAAAAAGCGGTATCGTACTCATCGGCTTCGATAACAAAAAACGGCGCAGAGCCTAAACGTGCAGAACAATCGAAATTTTGCGGTACACCGCCAATTAAAAAACCAGGCTTCATGCCGGCATACTCTAATATCCAGGTCAGCATTGAACTGGTAGTAGTTTTACCATGCGTGCCTGATACAGCTAGTACCCAGCGATCTTTTAATACATTTTCTAATAGCCATTGTGGCCCAGAGGTATATGCTATTTTTCGGTCAAGTACGTACTCAACCATAGGGTTACCACGTGCCATTGCATTACCGACAATGACTAAGTCTGGCTCATCATCCAAATGCTCAATTTTATAACCTTGCTTTAGTTCTATACCTAGCTGTTCTAACTGCGTGCTCATTGGTGGATAAACATTGGCATCACAACCGGAAACTCGAAAACCCATTTGCTTGGCGATGGCCGCGATTCCGCCCATAAAGGTGCCGCAAATACCTAATATATGAAGATGCATAAAAGCCTATTTAAATTGTCATAACGCCGGCGCTGTGTATGCAAGCCCGAACTAAGTTGTATACTCGTCCCACTTGAAGATGCAGGTTTCAGCAAGTAGAGAAAGGGTTAGCACCAAAGCATTGATTGAAGATAATAGTTATTCTATTGTCAAAATCAATAACACCGGAGATGACCCTTTATCGGCTTGCCCCTAGGGAGCTAAGCTAGAAAATCAGTTCTGCGTTGCGATACTTGACAAGGGAATAACCATTATCTACGTACCGCGTCTTGATCTGATGTCCTAGCTTAACTCTGAAATTGCATCTTCAAGTGAGACGGGTATAAATCAGAATGCGCTCAATATACCTTAATATAACGAAAATACATATTGCAAAATCAAGGCATTTTGCCCACTATCAATGCGACTAAGCATATAGCCAATCCTCTTGAAGATGCTATTTCAGGTGGTTTAGCTATTCACAACATATAAGGGAATTCATGAGCAAGGCTATTCTACAAAATATTAATGTTTATCCAATCAAATCCAGCGCTGGCATCGAACTATCTTCTAGTTGGGTTGAAGAGCTTGGACTAGCCTTTGACCGTCGCTTTGTCGTTGCCGATTTAAACGGTGAGTTTTTCACAGCTCGAACACAATCTCGTTTATGCCTTATTCAAGCTAACCTTACCGCGTCAGGCATGGTGTTAACAGCGCCTGACATGCCTGCTTTAGTCATTACTTACCAAAAGCTAACCAACAACTATGTTGCCGTAAATGTATGGGACGACAGCATTAATGCCCAGCAATGCCTAGCGGACATTAATCAATGGTTTAGCGAATACCTGCAATTGCCGTGTCAGCTGTTATTTTATGGTAGTGACTCTCAGCGCTTAGTAAAAAATAAAACATCACCAGTAAGCTTTGCTGATGGCTACCCGTTGTTGTTAATTTCACAAGCCTCACTTGATGATTTAAATGCTCATTATCAAGCCAGTGAAACTGCCATTAGCATGGCGCAATTTAGACCTAATATTGTGGTAAATAACTGTGAAGCTTTTGCAGAAGATACTTGGCAACACATTCGTATTGGCGAAGTTGAATTTGAAATAGTAAAGCCTTGCACACGTTGTATTTTCACCACCATTAATCTACAAACGGGTGAAAAGCATCAACAACAAGAGCCATTGAAAACATTAATGAGTTATCGTCAGATTGAAAGTGGCGATGTAATTTTCGGTCAAAACCTTGTCGCACTAAATCAAGGACAGATAAAACAAGGCGATCAGGTTGAAGTATTAAAACGCCAATCTCCACCAGCTATTGTCAAGAAAGCTCCCGTAAAGGCAGTTGATCTTTCGTTTGGTAACAATGAAGCTTCAACCACGATAGTGAAAAAGGCAAAACCTACACTCACTTTTAGTAGCTTTAATAAAACCATTAAAGGCAACAACGAACAAACTTTATTAAAGCAAGGCGAAGATGCTGGCCTAATATTGCCGTACTCTTGCCGAGCAGGTATGTGTGGTCGTTGTAAAGTTGAGCTGCTTGAAGGCGAAGTGGAGCAACATTGTAAAGACGGTTTATCTGATGAAGAGCAACAGCAAAACTTTATTTTAAGCTGCAGTTGTACACCAATTACCGATGTTGTTATCAGTCACCCAGAAAGAAAGCGTCGCAATGTTCGCAACGACTAGGTAAGAAGCATGATGAAATTAAACTGCGATTTAGGTGAATTTAAAAACAATAACGACGCTGATATCATGCCCTATATTGATATGGCAAATATTGCCTGTGGTTTTCATGGCTCTGATGCTTTAACTATTAAAAAAACCGTGCAACTTGCGGTAAAACATCAAGTTATTATTGGTGCTCACCCAAGTTACCCTGATGTTGAAAACTTTGGCCGTCAGTCAATGACTTTATCTTCCGATGAGTTAATTGCCGTTATTCAATATCAAGTAGGTGCTTTACAGGCATTGTGTCATGCCGAAAACACTTTAGTGACTTATGTTAAGCCCCATGGCGCGTTATATAATGACATGATGAAGAATTTAGCTATATTCAAAGACATTTGCCGTGCCATTGCCCAACTAAATCAGCGTAGTTCACAACCATTAGCACTGATGATTCAAGCATTGAAAAATACACAACCTTTTGAGCAAATAGCCAAAACACAAAACATCACGCTTTATTTTGAAGCCTTTGCCGATCGCGCATACCAAGATAACGGACTTTTAGTACCTCGCAGCGAAGCAAGTGCGGTATTAAGCAGCAATGCTGTCGTTGTAGAGCGTTGCCAAAAACTTATCAACAAGCAGCCACTGTTAAGTATAAATAACCAACCGCTTGAATTTCAGCTTGATGCGCTATGCGTACACGGCGATACGCCGAATGCCTTAGCCATGCTTAAAGCATTACGCGCAACTATAAATGCATAACAGTTAAGGTTAACACTGTGACGACACAAAAAAATAATCAATTAAGTGCAACGTTTAGCATTGAAGTTGTCGCAGAAAACGCTGTGCTGCTATGTTGGCCACAGCAAATATCAGCTAAGCAGCACAACAACATTATCGCGTTGCAGTCAGCACTCAAACAACAACTTTCGTCATTCATAGTAGAGTCTGTAGCAAGTTATCATTGCTTGATGATTTACTACCAATTTCAGCTTATTTCTACTGAGGCATTAATTGAAAGAATAACCACAATTTCGACTGACACCAATTATGCCCTAAATAACCCTGATGATAATTCCTCTAGCGAGCAACAACCCCAAGCCTGTATTCAAATTCCTGTTTACTATGACACCCAACAGCAATGGGATTTACAGAAAGTTGCTCAGCATTGTGATATTTCAACCGAAGAAGTGATAAAGCAGCACAGTTCAACAATTTATCGAAGTTATGCTTTAGGTTTTACGCCCGGCTTTTGTTACTTGGCTAGCTTACCCAAAGTATTGTCAGTTCCCCGTATGTCGTCGCCACGCACCAAAGTGCCTAAAGGCGCTGTCGCCATTGCTGAACAACAAACCGCTATTTACCCTAACGAAAGCCCTGGCGGTTGGCATATTATTGGCCAAACCCCATTACCTATGTACCAATGTAAAAATGACAAGTTCATTCCAACCATAACCGTCGGACAGCGCGTGCAGTTTTATGCAATTTCAAAAACAGAATTTTTAGCACTCGAACAAAGTGCCGCGCTATGAGTAGAAAATGATGACATCAAACTACTTAGAAATACTGGCACTGAATGGCAAAGCAAGTATTCAAGATCTTGGCCGCCTCAATGCCCAACATTTAGGTTTTAGTGTCAGTGGCGCTGCCGATGAACACGCTTACCTTTATGCCAATAAACTCATAGCTGACCATTACAGAAAAATAACAGCTTGCAATGAAAGTACGCAAGAAACGTGTCCGGCGTTAGAGATCACATTAGGTCAAATTACCTTACGAGCAAATACAGCCTGCACTATTGCTATCGCAGGAGCTGACTGCCAAGTAAAATTAAATGAAACCCTGATCAGTAATTGGCAATGCTATCAATTACAAGCCGGCGATATTATCGACTTTGCCATGCCAAAAAGTGGTTTGCATAGTTATTTAGCTGTAATGGGCGGCGTTAAAGGTGATGAAAAACAACAAGCTTGGCTGAGCAGTTTTGCTCAAACTGAAAATGAAATGGCGTTAAATGTTGCTGGCAACAAACTAAAAGCGGGAAGTAAGTTATTTTTCCCAAAACAGGAACTATTGACGGCTACGCCAGTACAAAAGCAACGCTTAAAAAGCGCCAAACAAGTTACCTTCTTTGAACCTAATGCGCCTGAACTGTTCTACCCTCAATCACAAATCACGTTGCGCTTTATTGCCAGCGCCCTGTTTTTACAATTCCCCCTTAAAAAGCAAAACGCTTTTTTAGCAACCAACTATGTTATATCGCCAGACAGTAACCGTATGGGCTATCGCTTAGCATTAAAAAATAAACCTATGCCAAAGAATAAAATACTGGCTGATAAATTACGTGCAAACTGTGTGTTATCAAAACCAGTAACCTACGGCATGATACAATTTCCAGCGAACGAACAACCGATCATCTTAATGAAAGAACGCCAAACCATGGGAGGTTACCCTGTATTAGGCAGTATCATGCAAACAGATTTGTTTCGATTAAGCCAAATGCGCCCAGGTCAAGGTGTTAAGTTTTCACTAACGAGCCACCAACAAGCTCAACAACAATTACAAGCCTTCTATAAAAAATTCATATAAATTTACATTTCTCCCGACAAAACACGCCATTGTGCAGTTAGTAATAGTTATCATTCGTTTACAAACTTACAACATTTACGGTGTTTCAAAGGTTCAATTTGCGATGAGTTCCCCTAAAAATGCACTCATTTATTGTTCCAGATCAGCTTTGCGACACTAATCATGAATTTTTCGCTTTTTATCATTCTCATTCGACCAGAGTAGTGCTAATTTTAGCGCATTAAAAAGTTACTCGTTTTTTGAGCAATTAAAATTAACGGTTATAGAGGCTAAGTAACCTACAATTGCGTTGAAAGAAATAGAAACGAAATGTAACAATATGTAATTAAATAAAAATTTTGTTTGTTATGACAAATTATAATTATTAAAAACTGCCTTAAACAAGCTGGAATTTTGACTAACTTATTACTACGGTTGATTAAAAAATAAACTCTCTCAAGTTTAAAACATTAAGGTTTGATATTATGAAAACTAACATAAAATACACTTCTCTAGCTCTACTTTCAGCTTCACTTTTAAGTGCGCCATTAGCATTCGCAGAAGAAAATGCCGTTGCTTCAGGTGTTAAAAAAGCACTTTCAGATAGCACTGTTAAACTTAGCTTCCGTGCTCGTTACGAAGGCGTAGATCAAGACGGTATTGATGACACTGCAAGCGCATTAACATTAAAAAGCCGCATTACTGTAAATACAGGTAGCTTTGAAGGTTTCTCTGCAGGCGTTGAAGTTGATAACGTTACTGATATTATCGATAACTACAACAGTACAACCAATGGCGAAACTGATTACCCTGTAGTTGCCGATCCAACAGGTACTGATGTAAACCAATTTTTCTTAAAGTACACAGCTGATAACTTTTCAGCGACTGCTGGTCGTCAACGCATTTTACACAACAACCAACGTTTTGTTGGCGGTGTAGGTTGGAGACAAAATGAGCAAACTTACGATGGTTACCGTTTCCAAGTTAACCCAGCAAAAGGTTTGTCTGTAGATTACAGCTACATTTACAACGTAAACCGTATTTTTGGCCCTGACAGCCCTAAAGCTGACTTACACGGTCAATTCCATTTATTAAATACAGGTTACAAAATCAATAAAGAGCACAAAATCAATGCTTACGCATACTTACTTGATTTTGATACATCTGCATCATCTTCTACTGATACTTACGGTATGAGCTACAACGGTAAGTTTGGCCCAGTAATGGTTAATGCGGCATACGCTACACAAAGTGAAGCTGGCGACAACACTAATGACTTTAGCGCTGATTACTACAACTTTGAAGTAGGCACAAAAGTAAGTTCAGTAACTTTATTAGCCGGTATTGAGTCTCTAGGTAGCGATAACGGTGTTGCTTTTTCAACACCTTTAGCAACATTGCACAAATTCCAAGGTTTTGCTGATAAATTCTTAGGCACTCCAGCACAAGGCGTTGAAGATGTTTACTTCACAGCTAAAACCAAAGTTAACGGCATTAAGCTTTCTGCGACTTACCATGACTTATCATCAGATGTTGATGGCATTGACTACGGTTCAGAAATCGACGTTGCTGCTGGTTATGCATTTCACAAAAACTACAGTGTTTTAGTTAAATTAGCTAGCTACAGCGCTGACGACCACGGTACAGACACTGATAAACTTTGGGTACAAGTTGCCGCTAAATTCTAAACAGAATTTGCAATAACCTAGTTTTCTTGGAAAATACTCTAAAGGGCTTAACATATGTTTAAGCCCTTTTTTATGTACAGGAAGTACGGTATATCGCGATCACATGGATGTGAAAGAGCGTATATGTACAGGCCTCTCTCAGACTTCCGACCTTCCGAGGCATTAGTGCATCCGTGCACGTCGAAATACGTTATATCGCGATCACAGGATGTGAAAGAGTGGCAGTACCTGTTAAATTTCAACCTCAAGTTTGTTAAGGCCAAGTCTAGGGGTAGAATGGTCAGAAATAAAAGCTTAGAATAGCGCCCGCTTTCTAGCTTGAAATTTTTACAGGTGCCCTTTGCTATTAATGATCGACAATTACGACTCTTTTACTTTTAACTTAGTGCATTATTTTCAAGCGCTTGGTCAAGAAGTGTTGGTGGTCAGAAATGATGAAATCAGCATAGATGAAATAACAAAGCTAGCGCCACAATATATTGTCATATCACCTGGCCCATGTGATCCGGATGCTGCCGGCCTTTCCCTAACGGTTATTGAAAAATTTAAAGGCCTTATCCCAATTTTAGGGGTTTGTCTTGGGCATCAATGTATTGCCCAACATTTCGGCGCTAAAGTGATTAAAGCCGACAAAGTCATGCACGGCAAAACCAGCGAAATATCACACAATGAGCAAGGGTTATTTAAAACCTTAAAACAGCCTTTAACGGTTACTCGCTATCACTCGTTAATTGTTGATCGCGATACTCTGCCCGATGAATTAGAAGTTACTGCTTGGCTATCAAACAATAATCAAATGGAAATTATGGCTTTGCAACATAAGTATTTAGCTTTAGCAAGTGTGCAGTTTCACCCTGAATCGGTACTAACGGAACAAGGTCACCAATTACTAGAAAATTTTATTAAGCAATATCATCATCACCTAGCAATCAAATAGATGATAATATTAATGAAATAAGCCAGCATGTCGATAACCTGACTAGCCATTAAACATTAGCAAACCTATAATTAAGTACTGATGCAAATATTTGAAGAAAACACATTAGTTTCCCCTATCTATAATCGCGCATTAAGCTTAGCGATAAGTAAAGATTTTGCGCATCAAAAAAATGGTAAAGTGCAAAACTCGGTACAACAAAACAGCGAACAATCGAATCGTCGTCGCGAGTTGCTTGCGATAGAGGAAGAAGCTAATAAGAATAAAATTATTCAAGCCCATGGCCACGAGCATTTTAAAGCTCAAGTAATGAATACCTTCTTCAATAAAGTCAGCGGGCAAATTAATAAAGATTTTGAGAACAAAGAAAACCTCTACAATAATGTTTTAAAAATTGAAGATGCCGCGCCATCTATCATGGAAATTTTGGCGATAAAAGCGGCTTCAATAAATCGAATTACTCCACTCGCTAAAGCCCTACCTTGGTTGTGCAGTGAATTAATTAACTTAGTCAATAAACCGCAATACCGTAAGCGTTCGGAAGTTCAAGTTACCGAGCCCAGCCTTGCATTAAGTTATGTAGGTTTAGACAACCTAAAGTTGGTCATGCCAACATTTATGTTAAAGCATTGGCTACCAACCAGTACAGCGCCTTTTCCGTTAATGAAGAGAAAAATGTGGAATGACAGTTTGTCGGTAGCATTAGCTTCACAAAAATTAGCGAAAGAACAAGGCTTAGATGAGTTCACTGCATTTGCTGCCGGTATGCTAAGTAACTTAGGGTTATTGGCGGTCACCCGTGGCTTTCTTGATACTTATACTGAGCTTTACACTAAAGAACTGCGAAGTGCTTATGAAGGTAAAGACAAAAAGCTACATGATGTTTTAGTCGAGCTTAGCGCACCTCCAGAATTATTATTAGAACAATTGGTACAACGTAGCAGTAAAGTTGCCGCTGATATGGTTGAGCTAATGCGTTTTGATCGTTTACAAATAACCGAAACCTTATTTGACTTAGCTTATGCGACAGATATTAAACATATGTGTCAAATCGCTAAAATAGTGACTAAAGCAAAAACTTATATTGCGTTTCGAAGCCTGGCCAAAGAAGATCTAATTACCAGTGACGAAGCAAAAGCGTTACTAACTGCCGGCCAATTGAGCACTAAGGATATTGCTTTACTTAAGAAAAGTGATATTGACCATATTAAATTAATTTTCAATTAGGCTTTGTTAAACAGCGTTAGCGTGTAAGTAGGGCTAAATTCTGTATTAACTTAAAAATGAAATCTCATTTATTCTCTAAAAATTCTTCAGAAAAAACGGCTAGCAAAAAGCACTCTCTCTTTAAATAAGAAGAATATCTTCCAAAAAATTGTCATACACCATAATTTTTTTTTGATTAATTATGAAGTATCCACAGTAATTAAAGATCTCGCAAGTTGACATAAACCGCTAGTATCCCTCACAACACCGATAAAACCTCAGAAACATAGTTATGCATTAATATTGAATAAAAACGGCCAAGCCTTTGTTTTATAAGGCTTGCAGCGCAATCACGCAAGACAAAGCTAGATTTTTCTGTCATAATTGCTGTCTATTTTTTAATTAGTCAGACCTTTACTTGTTCAAATGGCTAAATAAAAACACACTATTGATTACAATATCCTAAATACAAGAGGAGTTTACAATGTCTAACCACTTTCCGGTAAATCGTGAATTATTTGATGATGTTATGGTACCTAACTATTCACCATCAGCTGTTATCCCTGTTCGCGGCGCAGGTTCTCGTGTTTGGGATCAACAAGATCGTGAATTTATTGATTTTGCTGGCGGCATTGCGGTTAACTGTTTAGGACATTGTCATCCTGCATTAGTTGGCGCATTAACCGAGCAAGCGAATAAAATTTGGCACTTATCAAATGTAATGACGAATGAACCAGCATTACGTTTAGCGAAAAAATTAACTGACAACACCTTTGCTGATCAAGTTTACTTTGCTAACTCAGGTGCAGAATCAAACGAAGCGGCTTTAAAACTAGCACGTCGTTGGGCATTAGATAACTTTGGCGCTGAAAAATCACAAATCATCGCATTTAAACAAGGCTTCCACGGTCGTACATTCTTTACGGTTACTGTTGGTGGTCAAGAAGCTTATTCTGACGGTTTTGGTCCTAAGCCTGGCGATATCGTTCACGCTGAATACAACAACTTAGAAAGCGTAAAAGCACTAATTTCTGATAAAACTTGTGCCATTGTTATGGAACCATTACAAGGTGAAGGCGGTATCGTTTCACCTACAGATGAGTTTGTGAAAGGTGTTCGTGAACTTTGTAATGAACACAACGCATTATTAGTTTTTGATGAAGTGCAAACAGGTGTTGGCCGTTTAGGTGAACTTTACGCATACATGGATTTAGGTGTTACTCCAGACATCTTAACTACTGCAAAAGCACTTGGTGGCGGTTTCCCTATTGGCGCTATGATCACAACAGCTGATATCGCTAAGCACCTTAAAATTGGTACTCACGGTAGTACATACGGTGGTAACCCATTAGCATGTGCCGTAGCAGAAGCTGCATTTGACACAGTAAATACTCCTGAAGTATTAAACGGCGTTAAAGAAAAAGCACAGCTTTACATTGATGGCATCAATGCAATCAATGCTAAATACAATGTTTTCAGTGAAATTCGTGGTAAAGGCCTTTTGATTGGTGCTGTATTAACTGAAGCATACAAAGGCAAAGCAAAAGACTTTTTAAATGCTGCAATGACTGAAGGTGTTATGACTTTAGTTGCTGGCGCTAACATTATTCGTTTTGCTCCTTCTTTGGTTATTCCAAACGAAGATATCGCAGAAGGTTTAGCGCGCTTTGAAAAAGCTGTTGCGAAACTAGCTAAGTAAGTACCTATTATTAAAAACAACTAAACACTTTCATTATGGCTGTGTTTAGTTGTCTCATTGAGAGTTTTCTATGATTATTATACGCCCTATACAAAACAGTGATTATGATGCACTTCATCGTATTGCTGTTGAGTCAGGACACGGTTTTACATCACTACCGGTCAACGAAGATTTGTTGAAAAAACGTATTTCTCATGCAGAAGTATCTTTTAATAGCTCAGTTACTCAAGCAGGTAACGAAGGCTATTTATTCGTTATGGAAGATACGACAACAGGTGAAGTTGTTGGTACTAGTGGCATTGAAGCTGCGGTTGGTCTAGACGATGCATTTTATCATTACCATTTAGGTAAAGTTGTGCATAGCTCTCGTGAGCTTAATATCTACAATACAGTGGAAACGTTATCTTTGTGTAACGACTATACTGGCGCTTCAGAAATTTGTACTTTATTTTTAAGCGAAAGCCATCGTAAAAATAGTAACGGACGTTGTTTGTCACGTTTTCGTTTTCTGTTTATGGCTGAACATACTGAACGCTTTTCAGAAACCGTTATTGCAGAAATGCGTGGTGTTTCAGACGAAGACGGTTCATCACCATTTTGGAAATGGTTAGAAGAGCACTTTTTCTCACTGGACTTCCCTACAGCCGATTACTTAACCGGCATAGGTAGAAAAGAGTTTATTGCAGAATTAATGCCTAAATACCCAATTTACGTCAGTTTATTGAGCCCTGAAGCACAACAAGTGATTAACAAGGTACATCCAAAAACGGTGCCTGCCTTAAGATTACTTGAAGCGGAAGGATTTTCTCGTCGCGGTTACGTTGATATTTTTGATGGCGGCCCTACAGTTGAAACGCAAACAGCGTTAGTTAAAACTGTACGTCAAAGTCAAAAATGCCAAGTATTAATTGGCGATGTTGCTAATGATAATAAATATATTATTTGTAATAGCAAAGTAGCAGACTTTAGAGCAACACAAGCGCCAGTATTATTACGTGAAACTGCCAATCAAGTGGTGGTATCACAAGCGGTTGCCGATGCACTAATGGTTAATGAAGGAGACTGGGTTCGCCTAGTTGCTAATTAATCAACAGTCTTAATTTATTACGATACTCATGAGCGATAAACGCGCAGAGGAAGAAACAATGTCACACAATGTACAATTAATTAATGGCAACTGGACAACCGGTTTAGGCCATGAAATATTTTCTAAAAACCCAGCTAAAAACGAAGTAGTTTGGCAGGGTAATACAGCATCTCCAGCACAGGTTGATGAAGCTGTTATGGCTGCGCGTACTGCTTTTGAAACTTGGTCTAATATGCCAATTGAAGAGCGTATTGCTATCACGGCAAAGTTTGCAGAATTGCTAACTGAAAACAAAGAAGCATTTGCTACCACAATCGCCCTTGAAACGGGTAAGCCACTTTGGGAAACTCGTACTGAAGTTGGCGCTATGGTTGGTAAAATTGCTATTTCTGTACGTGCTAATGAAGAACGTACAGGAACAGTTGAAAACCCTATGCCGGGTGCAAAAGCCTTTATTCGTCACAAGCCACATGGCGTTGTTGCGGTATACGGCCCTTACAACTTCCCAGGTCACTTACCTAACGGTCATATTGTTCCGGCACTTATCGCTGGTAATACCGTCGTTTTCAAACCAAGCGAATTAACGCCTATGGTTGCTGAAGAAACCTTAAAACTATGGTTACAAGCGGGCTTACCCGCTGGCGTAATCAACATGGTTCAAGGTGAAGTTGAAACAGGTAAAGCATTAGCAAGTCATCCACAAATTGACGGTTTATTCTTTACGGGTAGTTCAACAACCGGTCATTTCTTACATGAACAGTTTGGTGGCCAGCCAGGTAAAATTTTAGCGCTTGAAATGGGTGGCAATAACCCACTAGTTGTTAAAGATGTGACTGACATTGATGCCGTAGTACATGACATTTTACAATCTGCATTCATTACTACAGGTCAACGTTGTACTTGTTCTCGTCGTTTATTTATTGAAGCTGGCGAGAAAGGCGATGAAATTTTAGCTAAGTTAGTGGCTAGCACACAAGCGATTAAAATTGGTTACTATGACGATGAAGAACAGCCATTTATTGGTTCAATGATTTCTGAAAAAGCAGCATTAGGTTTAGTTGCTGCCCAACAGCAATTGTTTGACCTTGGTGGTGAATCAATCGTTATGATGAAGCATCTTGAAGTAGGCACTGGCTTTATCTCTCCGGGTATTGTTGATGTAACTAACATTACTGACATGCCTGATGACGAGCATTTTGGTCCATTATTAAAAGTGTATCGTTACACTGATTTTGATGCCGCAATTGACGAAGCGAACAATACTTCATTTGGTTTATCTGCTGGCTTGTTAAGCGACAGCGAAGAGTTATATAACCACTTCTTCCGTCGTATTCGTGCTGGTATCGTAAACTGGAACAAGCCGATTACTGGCGCAAGCAGTGCTGCCCCATTTGGTGGTATTGGTGCCAGTGGTAACCACAGAGCTAGCGCATTCTACGCAGCTGATTACTGTGCATACCCAGTAGCATCAGTAGAGGCTGAAAAAGTTGCATTACCTGCAGCCTTAAGCCCAGGCTTAACGATTAAATAATCTTTATCATTTAATCGTATGAAGTTTCATTGCCCAATAAAAAAAGCTGGGATACGTCCCAGCTTTTTTAAAAATATCGACCAAATATAACTGCCGTTCTGAGTGGTTATCAAACACGTTTGTCCTAAATATTTGTTGAATAGCTTTATTCACTGAATACCTAGCTAAATAGCTTTTGCATACCATTCAATCGACTCTACACATTAGATCGCACGTCGACACAAATTTTATTTTATGCATTTAGGAATTTAACATGACTCCAGTTAAAAATTTATTTAACAACATTTGGCAAAACTATTTAGAAGTAACTCCTTCCGCTGATAAAGTTCATCAGCTTTTAGGCACAGGTAGCGATTTAATCAACGATCACGTTGCTTACCGTACTTTTAACATCGCAAAAGTTAACATTGAGAAGATTTCAGCTCATTTACTTAACTTAGGTTACACCGAATGTGGTGAATACCACTTTGAAGCAAAAAAATTATACGCAAAACACTTTGAACATGCCGATACAAACTTGCCAAAAGTATTTATCAGTGAGTTACTTGTTGAAGAGTTCTCACCACGTGTACAAGAAATCATTGAAAAAATGGTTGCTGGTATCAATGAAGGCGATGTTAACGTTGAAAGCTTCTTATATTCTGGTACCCACTGGAAAGTAAGTCATCAAGAATACTTAGACCTATTAGCAGAAAGCGAATATGCTGCATGGGTTTCTGCATGGGGCTACCGTGCAAACCACTTCACAGTAAGTATCAATCACCTTGAAAGCTACGATTCAATTGAAGCCGTAAATGATGCCGTCAAAGCCGGTGGTTTTACATTAAACAGTGCTGGCGGTGAAATCAAAGGTGATGAAGGCGTGAAACTAGAGCAATCATCAACAATGGCCGACAGCGTACTTGTTGAGTTTTCAGATAAAACGGTAGCTATTCCCAGCTGTTTTTACGAGTTTGCAAAACGCTACCCTCTGGAAAATGGTGAGCTTTACACTGGTTTTGTTGCTGCATCAGCCGACAAAATTTTTGAAAGTACAAACGCTGCCGCTTAATGCAGAGCTAAATACAGGCAACCATTTCTAGAGAAATAGTTGCCTGCTTTTTTTCTTCAACGCCCCACCTCCATTTAAGTCACAAACTTAACTTTTGTATCTTAAATTTATATACGAATTCTACGACTTGATCGTAACCTCAATTTACAGGTAAAGTAGTACACCAACCTAAATATATAGTTATACTAAATGGTTACAGATACCGAAGGTTATATTCACATAATTGAATACCTAACCGCACACTTAAATCTTTTCGAAAACAGTGAAAACACCGCAAAAAGCAGCAGTGTTCTTGAAGTGATAGAAGAGGAGATGAGTGAACAAATCATCACCTTATGTAACCAAAATGAAGCTCTGACGTTCAATCAGCGTAATACTATCATTCGTGAAATAGACGCGATTGTTTATGATTTACAAGAAATTCTATCTGGTGTTGTCAACAATCCTGTTACAGATGAACAAATGGCGTTTATTAAAGAGTTTTCGATATTAATAAAAAACTTATTTGATACGGAAATTCATAGCCAATTCTTTCTATAGCAAATGAAATTTTGTGCGCTATCATATATCATCAGCGATAATATTAAGTATAAGGTTTTGGTTTCGCTAGCCATCAACAGTAGTTTGATTCTTAACAATTTCTCCTATTCGCGACATAAAATACAAGTAGAGCTATGCTAACTGAAATACCACACAACCACTTATGTAAAGTTACTTTATTAGGTAACCTCGTTAGTAAGCCCGATATTCGCTACCAAGCAAACCCGGTTGTTGCTGTTGCTGAATTAACACTTGCTACTCATAGTCGCTGGTACGACAAACCTAGCAAGCAGTTTAAAGAATGGACCAGTTATCACACCGTAAAAGTAATAGGCGATATTGTTGACCGCGCCCTAATTCATGCCGATAAAGGCGATATTATTTTACTGCAAGGCTACTTAATCAATAGTAAAAAGAATAATCGAGAGATCATTCACGCTACTTACGCACAAACCTATCCTAAAGGTTATGCGCAATCGATAAACCAAATACATCTCAGCGGCACCATTGCTTCTGAAATAAAAGTCATCATGACCGAAAATAATAAAGAGCTTGCGGAAATTACTATTGAGTCAAAACAAGATATATATTCCTCAATTACCCAGCAAAGCCACCTAGTGACAGTGCAACGTCCAATCCATGTATGGGGTAAACAGGCGCTGTATATTGCTGAACACGGTAATGTAAACGATCAAATAATAGTTGACGGAAAATTAAACTATCTGAATAATAAAAATAAAAATCAATTTGTAGATGCTCATCAGGCGGTTTTACTTACCAAACAGTAAAAAGTATCTACTAATAACAACTCTTGAGGACGTTACAGCTTTATGGATATAACTGGCTGGTTTGCTGCAGGTAAGATGCATTGTTTTTACATTGGATTGATAATTCTCAACCTTGCTTTACCAGTTATTGCCCAAACATCTACTGAACTTGAGCTATCAGCCATCGCAGAGTTCTCGTCAGTTAAGCTAAAGCAAGACAAGTGGCACACTGTAATACCTATTGGAGGCGCTGATAATAGCTACTTTATCAGTACAGAAAGTGGCAAGCTTTATCATCTTGATAATGAACTAATTAGCACACCACCTTTTTTAGACCTTAAAAATACACTTAAAAAAGCCAATGTTATCGCTTTAACCGCCGTAGTGCTTGACCCAAGTTTTAACTATCGAGATAGAAACGGCTATAACACTTTTTATACCGCACACGTTGAAATTCCAAAGCAAAAAGATAGCGTAAGCTCCCCTGTAACTAACAACAGTTCAAAGAAAAATAACCAGCTAAATGAACACGGCTATGAAGCAGTTATTATGCGCTGGCAGCTACATAAAGAAATAAGCATAGTTAATCAGCATGAAGTCATACGCATCCCTATTCATGACAAAACGGAAGCTATAAATCAACTAAGTTTTAACCCTTACACAGAATCATGGCATGATGATTTTGGTTTACTTTATGCTTTATTAGCTAAAACGAAAACGGCTCAAAAGTCAGATGAGGCTTTATATTCAGGGGTAATATTACGTATTAAACCGGAACGTTTTGGTTTACAAAGCTACACTATTCCGGTGAGTAATCCGTTTATAAAACAAGCAGATATTCGAAACGAAATCATATTTATGGCGGGTCGAAAAATTATCAATTTTGATTGGGTAAAAAAAAGCACAAGCCCGCTGTTAATTCAATTAGAAAATGCTGAAAAGAATCAATTTGTTCAAACAACATTAGGTGCTGATTGGCGTAATAGCTTTCCCTCAAATGCCCTATTAACCAACAATTTTCACGATAAAAGCAGCAATAAAACAATCTACTACCGCGGCCGAGAACTGAAAAATCTATGGGGGCAAATATTACAACTAAACCAAGAAGAAAGTGGCTGGAAATTACAGGCTTTAACACTAAATTCAGCAAGCCAACTTCAAACGCAAGCAACAGAAAAGCTCAGTTATCATGATATAACGCCCGCCAATTCAACAGCAGCATTTAGTTTGCATAAGAACAGTAATGACGAATTAATGCTGCTAGAGCATAATCAACAAATTTTATATCAAATTAACACTGTCGAAACAGTTACAAGTAAAGTTACACCAAGCAAAGAAATAGCACTCGAGAATAAAAGCAATGCTGGATTTATTGCCTTTATTATAATACTGACTGTACTTTTAGCTGCATTTTGGTATTTCAAACATGTCTCAAAGAAAAGACAGCATTTTTTATACCTACAATGGTCAAACTTTGAAATTAACTCTGCTACAGGGTCACTTTCGCTATTTAAACGGCATAATAAAGCCGTTGAGAAAGTCATAAAAATTTCATCTTTAAAAAGTAGTGATATTTTATTGAATGATAAAGTTATTTCAGTCATTAGTGCTAATGCTGAACATTACTTTTCAAATGCTATAGAAGAGCAGGTATTAGCTAGCTTTACTAAAGAACACAGAATAAAAATGACCGATGATAAACAACGAAAAATTCAGCTACGTTTAACAGATAGTAATAATATCGTTTACATATTTTACCTGTATTTCCGTGTCGGCAATACCCGTCACACTAAGCTAAAATACAATACCGTTATCAATAAAGTTATTGATTGGAATTGGTTATTTTCATCTGTTATCAATGCCGAAAGTACCGAAAAACGTAAAATAAGAGTCAAACAAACAGCAGAGAAATCCGCCTCGTTATCAAATGCAAAAACACGCCAAGCCGCCATTATTAAGCCACTAAAAAGCGAGCTCACTGACAACAATAGTGATGCGCTTAGTACGGGCTTATCAGCAGAGACATCAAATAATGATGACACAACGAGCAAGGATACTGAGTTGGTGGCCGCATTAGATAAATTAGTCGAAATGAAAAAACAAGGCTATTTAAATGAAAGCGAGTTTAATGCTGCAAAAACTAAAATTCTTAAGAATTTAGCCAATCAATAAAATGACTTACAACATGTTAACCATCTACGATAAAAGTAGATTAAAATAATTTATCAACTCCTCAAGATACCGGTACTTGTTTTTAACAACAAAGCGCCGCAGAATAGCGGCTTTATTTCGTATTAGCCGCAGTTTGTAAATGCCAATGTTGTCGAAAGTATTACTTTGTTTATTCTTTATTTCTAACCAAATTTTTACTGCAGACTACGGAAACGTGGTAGTTAGCAGAGTCACAAATGTCTATGATGGCGATACATTTCGTGTGGATATTGATCAATGGCCAGATTTAATCGGAAAAAATGCCCCCATTCGAATTAATAACATTGATACGCCAGAAATAAGAGCTAAATGCGCAAGTGAAAAACAGCTTGCTTTAAAAGCTAAAGCGTTCACTAAAAGTAAGCTCAAAAGCGCTACTCAAATAGAATTAAAGCACCTCAATCGCGGGAAGTATTTTCGTATTACCGCAGATGTGTTTATTGATGGTGAGAATTTAGCTGATAGTTTGCTTGCGGCAGGTTTAGCTAAAATATATTCCAGAAGAAATAAAAAGCAAAGCTGGTGTCCTTCGACCTAATCTATCGCAAGAAAGAGCCATAAAATGTTTAAAAAGAAATCAGTATGCAAACTAGCTTTATTCGCTACGATACTATCGCTATTTTTGGCAATGGCTTTTACCACCACATTGTTAAGTAACTATAGCGATAATATTCAACAATATTTAAATGCTTTAATCCCAAAGACTCTACTTGGCGCATTAACATTCATGCTAATACTGGCACCCGCAATGGCAATTGGCGTACCTCGTCAAATTGCAGCTCTATGCGCGGGTTTTCTATTTGGCGCAAGCTACGGCATAGTACTAGCAACAATATCTGCTGTATTAGGCTGCATATTAACGCTATTGGTTGCTCGTAAATTACTTGCAGGTATCGTAAAGCGGCATTATCCACAACCTTTAGCGAAAGTTAGTCAATTTTTTAATCACAATACTTTTTTAAAAGCACTTATCATTCGATTATTACCCGCAGGTTCAAACTTTCTAACTAACGTACTCGCTGGCACAGCACGTTCGCCAATCAAACCCTATGTTTTAGGCTCAGCGCTAGGGTTTATTCCGCAAATGACAATATTTTCATTAATGGGTGCAGGCTTGCAAGTTGATGGCCAACAACAATTTATCATCAGTCTTATACTGCTAGTTATCGCGCTACTTTTAGGTGGTTATCTATATAAAGAAAACCAAAACACCTTGAAGTTAGGTTGATTGGAGACAATAATTTTGGCAATAAAAAAGAGGCCGTAGCCTCTTTTTTAATAGTTATTACGCTGTTATTTTAAGGTTAGTAAATGCTTTACAAGATTAATGTAGTCTTGCTCAAAGTTGCCTCTGTCTAAACCTTTGGTGTCAACACGGTATTTGCCATTGATGATTACGGTTGGAACACCAGTAATCGCACCTTTCTTGGCAAAGTACTCTTGCTGCTTCTTCATCGCTTTAGCTTTACTTACTACGCCAAAACTCTTCATTAATTTATCAAATTTTTCGCCATCCGCACCATTTAAAACAAAAACATTACGAATATCTTTTTCAGAAGTGAATACCGCTTTTTGCACATGAATGTAATTAAATAATGCACCAATAACTTTTTTCTCTACACCCATTTTATGAGCGACAACAACCGCTTTACTTAGCATTTGCTGTACTTTAGGTGAGGCAGCACGTAAGAAATCAACATGATTCATTTCAAACTTAACGCCTTCTGGCAGCGAGGTTTTTAACTTCGTCATAAACGGTTCAAATTGAAAACAATGTGGGCAATAAAAAGAGAAAAATTCACGCACTTCTGGTTTTGCGGTGATTTCTTCATCAACTTTAGTGTAATGCTCGCCTTCAGTATAGTTTGCTGCAAAGGCAAATACTGGTAACAACATTAAAGCGAATAAACTCACTAATTTTTTCATAAAATTACAATTCCTAATCATTAAATAAAATAAATTCAATAGCGCCGAACGCTTTTGCTATGGCAGTAAACTAAGCGGTGGCTGCTGTAAGGCAGACATTTGCTCTTTAAGTATAAGAATTTGTTGTTCCCAATATTTCTCGGTATTAAACCACGGAAAATTATGAGGGAACGCAGGATCTTTCCAACGTTTACATAGCCATGCCATATAATTAACTACCCGCATAGTACGCAATGATTCTATTAAAGGCAATTGATTGGTTTCAAAGCTATAAAACTCATCATAGCCTGATAACATGGTATCAAGTTGCAATAATTGTTGTTGGCGATCACCGCTAAGCATCATCCATAGATCTTGCACTGCAGGCCCCATACGACAATCATCTAAATCAACAAAGTGTGGGCCTGCATCAGTCCATAGAATATTGCCAGCATGACAATCTCCATGTAATCGAATTTGTGATGTTGGTTGATATTGCTTACTCGCCACTGCGATCACTTGCTCTAAAATTGTGAAAAAAGGCAAGGTTAAGCTTTTAGGCACAAAGGTTGAGTCTTCAATCGTCTGCTGTGCTTGTTGCAACATTTCTTCACTGTTGAACCTTGGTCGCTCAGTAAAGTCTTTTTTAGCTGCAATGGCGTGAATACGACCTAAAAATCGTCCCATCCATTCAAGCTGATCAAGGTTATCGACTTCAAATATACGACCGCCACGACAAGGAAATATCGCAAAATAATAGCCTTGATAACTAAATAACGACTCACCATCAATTTTCATTGGTGCCACCAACGGCAGTTCATGAGCATCTAGTTCAAAGGCAAAGTCGTGCTCTTCACGAATTTGTGCTTCGCTCCAACGTTGTGGTCGATAAAACTTAGTCACATACTTGGTCGTATCAATATCATGAAATTGATACACACGGTTTTCATAACTGTTTAGCGCTAATAAACCACTATCAACCGTTAAACCTGTGCTTTCTAAGCCATCGAGAATTAAATCTGGCGATAGCGAGGTAAAATCAAATACTGACATTAGCGTTTATTAAAGAAGCGGCTTTCATGTTCAAGCTTGACCTCATCCGTATCTGAAACTAATTCAATAGCAAAACTAATATCTGTCATATAACCTTCTAATTCATATGGGTCAACCGAAAGACTAATCGGCAGTGTGTAAACGCTAGCGGCTTTAACAAACACTTCTTGCTCGCCATGCCATTTAGTATTTTTGATCCCTTTTACTGAGATACGGTAATAGTTATCTTTTTGTGATTTATTAAGAATTTTAAGCGTGTATACATTTTCAATATCACCATTAAAGTTTTCTTTTGCAAGCTCTGTTCTATCACGAATAATATCCATAGAAACCGGAACTCGGTTCGCCATTTCCATAATTAATAAGCTCGTCATAACAACTAGTACAATAGCGTAACCAATTAATTTGCTGCGAATAAAATGTACTTTCTTGCCTTCTAATTCATGCTCAGTGGTATAACGTATTAAGCCCTTATCATATTTCATACGATCCATTACACCGTCACAAGCATCGACACATGCGCCACAGTTAATGCACTCATATTGCAAGCCATTACGAATATCAATACCGGTTGGGCAAACTTGCACACACAAATTACAATCAATACAGTCGCCTAACCCTAATTCTTTTGGATCTTGCTTCCTTGAACGCGGACCTCGGTTTTCACCACGCTTAGCATCATAAGACACTGTTAACGTATCTTTATCAAACATTGCCGACTGAAAACGCGAATATGGGCACATATGCAAGCACATAATCTCTCGCATCCAGCCAGCATTGCCATAGGTACAAAAAGCGAAAAACCATACGGTTGCCGCGAGTGTGAATGAGGCATTAAAGGTAAAGAAATCAATAAATACATCTTGTACTGGCGCAAAATAACCAGCAAAAGTTAAAGCGGTTAAAACAGAAAAGAAGCCCCAACAAAAGTGTTTAAGCGCTTTACGCCAAAACTTATTAACATTAAGTTTTTGGCTATCAAGTTTTTTTCGTTGATTCGCACTACCTTCTATTTTTTCTTCAAACCAAATAAAAATAAAGGTCCACACGGTTTGTGGGCAAAGGTAACCGCACCAAACACGGCCTAGAAACGTAGTAACAAAGAAGAGTAAAAAGGCACTAAGAATGAATATCCAAGCTAGCAACGTCAGATCTTGTGGCCATAATGTAACGCTCCAAAGGGTAAAGCGCTGTTCGCTAATATCAAATAATATCGCTTGATGGCCTTCGTACTGCAACCAAGGTAATAGCGCAAACAACGCTAAAAAAACAAAATTCATTTTTTGGCGTATTTGCTGAAAAATTCCTTTTACCTTACGAACATAGATTTGATCTCGAGGCTTATAGGCACCATGCTTTTCTGGCTGATGAATTTCAACATTTTTTATCGGAATCTGCCGATGTGGCTTATTATTTTTATCGTTTGGTTTCAAAGCGGATCCTTTAGTTCGACTCTTAGTTCGATAACGCAGTCTAATTATAACGAATTAGACCTGTTTACCTATCAAAAATAGTAAAATATTGCTTTGTGAGTACAAAATTGATTACCCTAGAACCATTCTCATGACATTTCGTCCAATAAAACAATAATGATTTTGCGAGTTATAAATTAATCAAGTGTTAACTGCTTGTTATTTATACGCACAACTTGATTATAAGGTAGGGTATGAAAAAATTATTGATCTTAATCGTGGCTGGCGCTTTATATTTACATTTTTATCCAAATGAAAAATTAAATACTTGGTTATCCGAGCAAAAAACAATGGCACTTGAGACTTTTTCAGACGCTACAGATACCAAAGTGAGATTAAAAGCAGATAAAATATACCAAGACTTACAACAGAACTTTGCTCAATTTACCCCGAAAGAAGAAGCATATGTTGCTGAAATAACAGCAAGTAGAAAAAGTGTTAAAGAGTTTTATAACGAGTATTGTAGCTCTCAAAAGCAAACACCAAAATTACATCACGAGAATGTCAAAAGAGTTTGCCAAGTGATCAACAAATACAGCAGCTTACTATAGTCATATCAAAACAGTACTAGGTAACCTCAACTAGTACTGTTATTCAAGATGACGGCGAGTCAAACGCTACGCTGACAACCTTGATAATAATTGTGCAAACTTGTCGGCACTACCTTGTTCAAGTGCATGCTTTCCTTCGCGAATAGCCCATTCTCCGTGCACCATCACATCACCAACAAGGTTTTGCTGGCTAGCAAAAATAACGCTATCGAGTAAGTGATCATCGTCATGAGCAAACAAACGCAATTGACTATCATCTAATACCAGTAAATCCGCTTGTTTTCCAATAGCTAATTCGCCGGTATTGCTATTAGTGCTCTGAGCACCACCAAGCGCTGCTCGTTGCCATAAGTTTAAACCAACAGACTTCTGCTCTGAAGTCGCCAATAATGCCCGTTGCTGTTTACTCAAGCGTTGTGCGTATTCCAACCAGCGTAATTCTTCAATCGGATTCACTGATATGTGGCTGTCAGAACCAATAGCAAAAGTGCCTTCATCGGTAAGAAATTCATCGGTAGGGAAAATACCATCGCCCAAGTTTGCCTCAGTTGTTGGGCAAATACCGGCAATAGCTTCGCTCGCAATAATGCCTTTACGCTCTTGCTCATCAATATGAGTGGCGTGAATTAAACACCAATGTTTATCTAAGTCGGCATTGTCTAACAACCATTGCACTGGACGTTGACCATAATGAGCAAGACAGTCATCAACTTCTTTTTGCTGTTCAGCAATATGAATATGCACTGGTGCTTGTGGGTCTAGTGATCTGACATGGGTAACAGCCGCTGAAAGTGAGCTTTTATCAACCGCTCGTAATGAATGCGGCGCAATACCAACATTACTATTAGTTTGAGAGCCAGCTATTTCAAAACAATCACTAACCAAGCTATTAAACTGCTCAACTGAGTTAATAAAACGTTTTTGTCCAGTATTTGGCAGTTGCGCACCAAAACCACTAAATCTATATAGTACGGGCAACAATGTTAACCCAATACCTGATTGCTTAGCCGCTGAAAAAATTGCTTGTGCCATCGCTGATAAATTTGCATGAATTCCGCCATTAATATCATGATGTAAATAATGAAACTCCGCCACGCGGGTATAGCCCATTTTTAACATTTCAATATAAAGCTGAGTAGCGATAACTTCGGCATCTTCAGATGATAATTGCTCAAGAAACTTATACATAATACTACGCCAAGTCCAAAAGCTGTCTTTCCCTTCACTGCCCTGCTCACTAAAGCCAGCAAAAGCTCGTTGAAACGCATGCGAATGGCAGTTCACCATACCGGGAATAACAACCCCTTTCGCACGTTCAGCACCATCAACAAAGCCACTAGTAATATCAGTAATAACACCGTTTTCAATCGTTAAGGTTTGATCACACGCCCAACCATCGCTAAGCAAAATTTTATTGGCAAAAAGTTTCATCGGCATCTCTATTTTTCTAATGGCTGTTGAGCAAAATCTATCAACACTTCGACTAGTGCTTTAAGCTTAGGTTGGACTTGTTTTGCAAACGCTTCATGATAAGTCATTTCTAGCTCATGCATATACGTTCGCTGCGACAGCTCAAGTTGTATCGCATGTATATTGTCTTTTGGTTGGCCATAGGCACGAGTAATATAACCGCCTTTAAATCGGCCATTACACACCATAGAATAAGGAGCGTAATCAATATTAGTAATAGCATCGACTAATGCGGCAGAACAACTCTTACCATCTGAGCTACCAAAATTGAAATCGGGTAATTGTCCTTCAAAGAAACGTGGAACCTCTGAGCGAATTGAGTGTGCTTCAAGCAATACCGCTTGGCCAAACTGCTGTTTTAAGCTTTGTAAGGTCGACGCCAATATTTGATGGTATGGCTGCCAATAATCAATAACGCGTTGACTAATTTGTTCAGCACCGGGAGCATTGTCATTTTTGTAAAGTGGCGATAAATCAAAGCCTGTGGTCGGGCAAAGCTCAGTACTGTTTGCGCCTGGATACAAATCAACACCATCAGGGTCACGATTTAAATCGATAACATAGCGGCTATATTCAGGAATAAGGATAAATGCACCAAGCTGTTCGGCAAAAGCATATAAGCGATCCATATACCAATCAGTATCAGTGACCTCTAGACCTTTATCAGTCATGATTTTGGCAATATCGGCGGGAATTTTCTCGCCATTGTGTGGCATGCTAATTAATAAAGGCACACGACCTTTAATCAAACGATAACTTTCTGACATTTCACCCTCTCAAATTGTATATACAACTTCAATAATTGTAATTTAGCATGCTGCAATCAGAACATAAAATACTTTCGCTTTCTTTCATCAGTTTTTTCAATTGCAATTACTCATTTTATCGCCCTGTAAGGTCTGACTCATCAAATTCTCGAATTAATCATCTAAATAATGCCGTCCTCGAAAACAATAAATAAAACCTGCTTGTTACATATATAGGTTAAGTTTGTTAATCAAGCGTAATTACTAATATTAAATTGCTACCAGCGCCTAATTTTCCTCACGCTTAGCGTTTTTCAAGTTACAATATTACTTTAGTTTCTCTGCTAAAAATTTATATTTGTATCCAATAACGGGTCATCATGTAATGCCAATGAAAAAATTACTTATACATTCACTATTTCAATTATTTTTTTTAATTGCGGCATGTGTTTGTCTACCAACCCAAGCAACTGAGCAGCTTGATGAATTGACGACAAAAAAAGTAGCTTTGCGAATTGCACTGCCAAACCAAGAAGCATTAGAGGAAACCGGCAATAGTGAGCTGCAACGTTTAACCCAGTTTTTACGTGAATATTGGCAAATATGGTCAATCGATAATCAGCATAAAGTTGAGTTCGTTTATTTATCATCTCGCGATATATACGATGCCTTAGCAAGCCATGAAATTGACATCGCCGCTATTGCCGTAGTGGAAGAAACAGAAAAAAATGTGCTTTACAGTGTGCCTTTTGCTAATTTTCAGCAACGCGTATTTAGACGAATGAGTGCAAATAGTAACAAAGATATAAAAATAGGAATTCACAGTAATAACTCAAGAACACTAAGCTACTTAAGCAAACATATTGAACGCCACTACTACCCGTCTATTGCTAGTTTAATTGAAAATATCAAACAATATGACGTCCTATATTCTGTTGAGCCTTGGAACTTAACGAAGCAACTTTCACGTTACAACCTACTAGATAATTATTCGGTCAATTATGACGAATCACCGAAAATCTATTTCCATGCGATTACGCGTGAGAGTGACCGCGATTTACTCTATAAAATTAATGAAAGTTTACGCGCTGTCGGCTCACTACAAGCACAACTTTGGCGTAAAAAGTATGCTTTTAGTGGTAATGGCACCATTAACATTACCCTTGGCAATTATATTCAAGATTTATCTGAGAACGAAAAACAATACCTCATCGACCATAATGAATTGCAATATCCAATATTGGAACAAGGTTTCCCACCTTATGTGATTACTAAAAACCTCAATAATATTACTGAACGAGGTTATGCAATTGACTTAATAGAGTTGATTACAGAAAAAACTGGCCTAGTTTTTCGGCCGCAGTATGTTCGCGATTATCAGCAGGCCATTGAAAGCATTAAAAGTCAGCAAGCCGATATCTTAGTTCACATCGAACGTAACCCTGCTTACGAAAAATTCTTTAACTTTTCCATGCCCTACCTTGAGGCCAATCATAGCCTGATCTATCGTGTTAACGATCATCAACAAATTAACATCGAGAACTTAAGCAACAATAAAATAGCGATAGTTGAACAACTGACTTCCGGTCAATATTTACAGCAAAAATATCCCGACGCTAAATTTCAACATTACACTAATGTTGATCAAGCGATATTGGCGGTGGCGAATAATGACGTAGACGCATTTATTGGCCAGTCATTGTCTTCAGCCTATTTGATTAAGAAAATGCAACTTTCTAGCCTCACCAGCCAACCATTGCCAGAATTTTTGCCTGATGCAAACTTTACCTTTGCTAGCCATAAAGATAATACTCGTTTACTTACCATCATCAACCGAGCCATTAGTGATATTTCAGCACTGCGCTTAGATGATATTTATGCGAAATGGAATAAATCCGCTTTTGTAAATCAGCAAAGCAATAATGATGAAATTGCCGTTACCTATCAAAACGCTCGCTTCTTATTATTCTTTTTCACTTTCGCATCATTAATTATCATTTGGTTTAATTACCGACGTCGTCGGGTAAAAAAAGCCGAGCAACGTGAAATTACCGATGCATTATCACAAGCAGAAATTGCACGAGAAAAAGCAGAACAATCGGCACAAGAAAAATTAACTTTTTTAGCGCGTATGAGTCATGAAATTCGCACACCAATGAATGGTGTTTTAGGCATGGCTGAGTCATTGTCATTTACCGACCTGAATAACTCGCAACAAGAGCTGTTAATGACTTTAAAAGGCTCAGCCCGAAACTTACTTGCTTTAATCAATGACGTATTAGACTTTTCAAAAATCGAAGCGGGCAAATTAACACTAGAATCAGTAGCGTCAAATTTACACTTAATTGCCAAAGATGTGATTAAAAGCATTAGTCATATATCACAAGAAAACAATACGCCAATCACATTAGAAATTGACCAGAATATCACACATAGTTACTTCACTGACCCTACCCGTTTAACGCAAATTTTAAACAATTTACTCAGCAACGCAAAGAAATTCACCCCTAAAGGTCATATTAAACTTTCAATACGCATCGTCGAAGAAACCGTTAGTAATGATAATACCTACCACATCATTAATATTGCCGTGCAAGACAGCGGAATTGGCATTGCAAAAGACAAACAAGCACTGTTATTTACCCCTTTTATTCAAGCAAATGATGAAATAACCCGTAATTTTGGCGGCACCGGCTTAGGCTTAAGTATTTGCCAAGAAATTGTCACCGCCATGGGCAGTAAAATAGACTTAGAATCGTCGGAAAATGAAGGTAGCACCTTTTCTTTTAACCTAAAACTTAAACGTGCATTAGTTGCACAAAACACTGATGACCGCAGGGAAAATGTCCGCATAATTAACACCGAAGAAGATTTACGTTTTCAGGATACTCGAGTACTCATTGCTGAAGACAACTTAGTTAATATTAAAGTTTTAAGCGCGCAACTAGAGCGCTTAAAAATATTCGCTGATATCGCTTATGACGGCCAGCAAGCATTGGAAATGCACACAAAACAGCCATACGACATTATTATTTCTGATTGCCACATGCCGAATTTAGATGGCTTTGAATTAGCAAAGCGCCTGAGTGCTATCAAGCATATCAGGCCATTATGGTTAATAGCAGTTACTGCAGACGCGCTCAGTGGTGCAGCCGAAACATGCTTAGAAGCAGGGTTTGATGATTATATGGCTAAACCCTGCCCACAAGAGCAAATAACCAATAAACTCAACCACGCTTATCGGCAATTACAGCAAATGAAAAATAAATCTGAAGATCAAAGCAGCATTGAACTTAATTTTCACTTATTCGAGCCTCAAGCGCTATTAGCGACAAACGGAGACGATATAGAATTAAGCACGGAAGTTGCTAAACTTTTTATTAGCTCTTGGTCGAAAGACAAAACTGACTTCAAATCAGCACTTGTGGCGTTGGAGTATCCTAATATTCAAGCAATCACCCATAAGATAAAAGGTAGTGTGCGTTATTTATGTGGACAAAAACTCGATGCTATCGCTCAACAAATAGAATCTCAGGCGCAAAGTCATGAGCAGCAACAAATGAATATCAGCGCCGCCGAACTTATTATGCAAATCGACCAGTTAGTTGACGAAATAAAGCACTGGCTTAGTAAAAATAGTTAACTACACTGAACCAGCAAGACTCAAACCTTTATTAATCTATTTTTTAGATTGATAAAATCGATTTTAATCATTTTACCAAAACGACAATTAATTGGATAATAACTTCATAGCAAAACGCAGTAATAATTAAGATTAATCAACGGAGCCATTATGTTAGAAAACAAAGAGCAACAAAAAGTCCCAAATGTTACCTTCACTTTACGTGCTAATGACGAATGGACAACACGTAATAGCGATGAAATTTTCAATAACAAAACCGTAGTAGTTTTTTCATTACCGGGTGCATTCACACCAACATGTTCATCATCACACCTACCACGCTACAATGAATTAGCTCCGACATTATTCGCTAATGGTGTTGATGAAATTATTTGTATGTCAGTTAACGACACGTTTGTAATGAATGCTTGGGCACAAGACCAAGATGCCGACAATATCAGCTTTATTCCTGATGGTAATGGCGATTTCACTGAAGCAATGGGCATGCTAGTTGATAAAGCGGCGATTGGTTTTGGTAAGCGTAGCTGGCGTTATGCGATGCTAGTTAAAAATGGCATCATTGAGAAAATGTTCATCGAACCAGACGTTCCAGGCGACCCGTTTGAAGTATCAGATGCTGATACTATGTTAAGTCACATTAACCCTGCGGCATGTCAAACATCGGCAATTACAGTATTTAGCAAACCAACCTGCCCATACTGTAAAAAAGCAAAAGCGCTATTAACCGAAAAAGGTTTTACTTTTGAAGATTTAGAAGTAGGTAAAGACGTGAACTTAACGATGTTCAAAGCTATTACTAATGCTGATACTGTGCCACAAGTATTTATTGACGGTAAGCTTATTGGCGGCAGCGAAGCTTTAGAAGCACACTTTAGCTAATTGAAGTAACCACCAAAATAAAAAAAACGACGCTTTTGCGTCGTTTTTTATGTTCAGGATGAACAGTATGTCATGGTGCTATGGACAGAAAGGAATGACGATGTTCAGGATGAACAATATGTCATGGTGCTATGACCGTTCTTAGCCATCCATGGCTTCACGACATTAATGCATCCGTGCATGTCGATTGCAAGGAATGACGATGGTAAATAGTGACGATGTTCAGCACCTCACGTTTGATGTTAGAATAACGAGACAATATTTTATTGGAAAGTAGAATGGACAACCAACCTTATAACCCTCTACATGGTGTTACTCTAAAAACAATCGTTACTCAGCTCGTTGAACACTTCGGTTTTGAGTATCTTGGAGAAAAAATCAAAGTGCGTTGTTTTACCGATAACCCAAGTATTAATTCAAGTTTGAAGTTTTTACGTAAAACTGAATGGGCGCGCGAGAAAGTTGAAGCACTTTATATTCAACATAAAACTGAATTAAGCTAAAAATTAAGTAAACTGATAGCCAAATAAACTAAGGCTTGAAAGGCATTAGCATATAGCAGAAAAGTATTTATCATCATTCAGCTGAAATGACACACTGAAAAATCGTAGTATTTAAAAGCTGATAAAAACATGGAAAATACGCACCACTATATTTTAACTTGGCAATGCCCTGACACCTCAGGCGTATTGGCTAAAATTACCCAAAGCCTTTTCGAGCACGGTGCCTTTATTACCGAAACGTGTCAGTACAGTGACCCCTACACCGAAACTTTCTTTTCGCGTATTGCTTTTGATGATCGGGAACTAAACGTTACCATAGACGAATTTTCTCAAGCGCTTGATTTACTAGCAAAACCTCTACACATGCAATACCAATTGCGTGAGCGCAACAATGTACCGAATGTCGTTATTGCCGTATCAAAAGACGATCATTGTTTGGTTTCACTGCTGACTAAATGGAAAGCAGGTGTCTTACCGGTCAACATTGTTGCCATTACCTCTAACCACACTGATTGTCAGGCACTTGCACAATGGCACGACATTCCATTTCACCATTTACCGATAGATAAGAGTAATAAAGCGCAACAAGAGCAGCAACTGCTAGCACTCTATCAGCAATATAATGGTGACTTATTAGTACTTGCCCGATATATGCAAATATTGTCAGACGAGTTGTGTCATAGTTTACGTGGTCAGGCGATTAATATTCATCACTCATTCTTGCCAAGTTTCAAAGGCGCGAAACCTTATCATCAAGCTCATCAACGCGGGGTCAAAGTTATCGGTGCTACTGCGCATTATGTTACCGCTGATTTGGATGAAGGACCGATTATTGTTCAAGAAGTAAAACCGATTAATCACACCTTTACCATTGAGCAAATGGTGCATCTTGGCCACGATTTGGAAGCAGCAGCACTTTGTCAGGCAGTTAAGATGCATGCTGAACAACGCATTTGTTTAAATAAAGATAAAACTGTAATTTTAAGCTAGCTTTTTAACAAACAGCTTAGCTGTTTTATCAAGCCAACTCTGCTACATTGAGGCACAAATATCTTATCAACATTTGTGCCTTTATGATCCAATATAAAATTTCTCCTCTCAAGCCAAACAGTCACTTATTTGAAGTGTCTTTATCATTTCAAACGACACCTGCACAAACTTATACTTTATCTTTACCTGCATGGTTACCCGGCAGTTATATGATCCGTGACTTTGCTAAAAACATCATTGAAATAAATGCTTTTGATAATGACCAAAACGCTATTTTACTGAGCAAGAATGATAAGCAAACTTGGTCACTGGTTGCTAACACCGAACAAATTAACATTACCTATCAAGTATTTGCTTTTGACCTTTCAGTACGTACTGCTTACCTAGACAGTCAGCGAGGATTTTTTAATGGCAGTTCAACATTCTTACAAGTGCTAGAATTAAGCGACTTACCTTGCGAACTAATTATTGAGCAACCAACCACTACAGAACAACAAGCCTGGCGAGTGGCAACAGGGTTAACACGGGCAAAAGAAACGGAGAAATATCAATTTGGCCGATATATTGCCGATAATTATCAGCACCTAATTGATTGCCCTGTCGCTATTGGTGAGTTTGATAGCACAGAATTTATCGTTGAAGGTGTAGTACACCATTTAGTATTTACCAGTAAGCATTATGGCGATACGGCGCGCTTAGCGAACGATATCAGTAAGTTATGCCAGCATCACATAAATATGTTTGGCGAGGCACCTTTCCAAGAATATTGGTTTATCACTCATTTACAAGCAAGTGGCTTTGGCGGTTTAGAACACAAAAATTCTACCATTTTACAAGCAAGTCGCTTTGATTTACCTAATGCCCAACAACCAAACGCAGAGCTCAGTGACAATTACAAAACCTTTTTAAGTTTATGCTCACATGAGTACTTTCATGCTTGGAACGTTTGTCGAATCAAGCCAAAAGAGTTCACCCCATATAACTTGCAAGAAGAGGTTTATACCAAGCAATTATGGGCATTCGAGGGCATTACCTCTTATTACGATGATTTTTCGCTATACCGAACAGGCCTGATTACTTTTGATGATTACTTAGCCTTGCTAGCAAAAACAGCCACTCGAGTTTATCGTGGCGACGGTGAATTAAAACAGAGCGTTACTGAGTCTAGCTTCGATGCTTGGACTAAATTTTACCAGCAAGGCCCCGACGCAGTTAATAACATCGTCAGTTATTATACCAAGGGTTCATTAATCGCTTTATGGCTAGATTTAACCATTCGCAGTAAATCAGCTGGGCAATACAGTTTGGATACCTTAATGCGAGAGTTATGGATCCACTTTGGTCGCACCAGCGTCGGTACCACTGAAGATGACTTTATCAACATCGCCAATATACTATGTGGTGAAGATATTTCAGCATCATTTAAACATCACTTATATAGCAATGAACGCATTGATCTTACCGAAGATTTAGCCGATGTTGGTGTTGCATTACAAAAGCAAAAATTTAAAAGTATTAATAGTGTAGAAACTTGTTCGGCATCGCAATACCAAGCTTACCTTGGTGCACACTTTAAAAGCCAAGAAACTGGCTTGAAAATTACCCAAGTGATCGATAACTCACCAGCAGCAAAAGCAGGGCTTGCTGTTAATGATCTATTAATTGCCATCGACAACCTCAAAATGACAGAAAAGTCATTACAAGCATTGCTTGACCATACACCAGCAAGCAGTGAACTGACCTGCCATTACTTTCGTGATGACTTGTTACTACAATCAATTTGTACAGTCTCCGACTCACCAATCTCAGGCATTGCTTTTAAAGTCATGAATGAGGAACTGGTAAAACGTTGGCAAAGCCATACATAAAGGATACCTAAGCCATTTATGCTGCAGATAGCGGTTAGTAGCAAGTAACCGCTATGTAAACTAAAGCGTACGCATATGCTGACAACATAAATGTACAAAACTAACTAGAAAATTAGGGCGGTTTATTGAGTTATGGTAAAAATTAACTCATTCGAGAATCGCATAAATAACAATACTATGATTAATTTAAAACGCTTCCATCATGTGGCTTACCGTTGTAAAGACGCGAAAGAAACTGTCGATTGGTACCAAAAACATTTAAACATGGAACTTACCGTTGCCATTGCAGAAAATGAAGTACCGTCAACTAAGGCTCCCGACCCTTACATGCATATATTTCTTGATGCTGGTATGGGTAACGTATTAGCTTTTTTTGAAATACCAAACTCGCCAAATATGGGCCGCGATGAAAATACCCCACAATGGGTACAACATATCGCATTAGAAGTTGAAGATGTTGACGCTTTGGTTGCCGCAAAAGCAGACTTACAAGCACAAGACATTGAAGTGTTAGGGCCAGTTAATCATGGCGTATTTAAATCAATTTACTTCTTTGATCCTAATGGCCATCGTTTAGAGTTAGCAGCCAATACTGGTACAGTTGAGCAATATGCAGAGCTTAAACGCGTAGCACCATTAATGGTGGAAGAGTGGGCACAAACGAAAAAAGCCCCTACTCACGCAGCATGGCTTCATCAACAAGAAGACTAATACACTGGTGAATTTTAAAGGGCAGGTCGTTAGCAATAATTAGCGTTAACAACCTGCCAATAATCAATTGCCATCTACGCTTACAAAGTCAGTATTTATCCACTTGTATACACTATAGATAAGTTCATTAAATAATCCGCTAGCTAATAAATACTCCTTATCGGCAATTATAATAACAATAGCTAGTTCACTTATTTTTCTATTCGAATTTAATCAGTATCAAATTGATTTAAAAACAAACAAATTCACTACAGGCCTTATTAACGAAGGTTTTCGTAAGTTATTAAAAAACAAAAACAACGACATATTTGCTTTTTTCTTTGTAAGACATTGACCATTAAAAATACAAAACAAAAAATAAATTACATTTAATTACAATAATATTACATTTAAAAACAACCGGTTAGTAACAGGTAGACTTTAGTCTAATAAATGAACTAGAAATACCGCTTGCTGCTTTAAATAACTTCAGTAAAGTATAGGGCAGCTGCTAAGGCAGCATTAAACAAAACGGATAGTCATTGCAAGGAAAGCAATAAGCGCTAAAAGCGCAGAAATTAATTTAAAAAATATGGATTGTTCACTTAAAGCTCAGGATGAGTATTGAATATTTTGTCCAGAAGGACATTACGGATAGCCAAAGAAAGTGTCAGGATGACCGAGAAAAATAAAATTAAACACGGAAGATATAATAATAAGATTGGAAACTGTCAAATTCACAGGGATTGTAACAAAAGGTTAGGATAACCACTTAAGAATCGGAATTACATTTGTGGATAATGCCACATTCTTCTCCAAAAGCGACGTTATTAACGTCGCTTTTTTTCTTTCTATCGCTGTTTAGCCTGTAATGTCGTAAAATACCCTCAAGTGTTCATTATTATTTTAAGTTATTACTATGTCTCGTTCGAAAAAATCACGTAAACCAGGTACAGGATCAATTGGCGCCGTTAAAGAAGACAGAAAGAAAACCGTTCTAGAACCAGTGCCGCGCAGAGCAAAGAAAAAAAACGGTAAGGAAGCAGGCAACCGTCAAAAAGAAGCAACAGCGAGTATTGCTAATACACAAAAATCTACTGCTAAAAAAGATCCTCGTATTGGCAACAAAACACCCATTGATTTAGGTAAAGCCGTTACAGCGCCTATCAAATCAAAACCAGTTAAAACAAAGCAGCCTAAAAAAGTTCAAGAAAGCTCTCCTATTGCCGCAATTCGCGTAGTAGAAGTTGCAGAAACATTGGCTGAGCAATTAAACCGTATTGAGCAAGATGAAAGATTACTGGCAATACTAGAAAAACAAGATGCTGAAGAAACACTAAGTGCTGAAGAAGTTGACTATTACAATGAGCTAATGGAAAAGCATGAGAAAATTAGCGAAGAAATGGCGATAGACGAAGAAGAGGAAGTCATTGTTACTAGCACTAAAGTAGACTCTGAAGACGATCTTTGGGACAAAATGGACAATAGTGATTTATCACGATTTGAATAAGGATAAATCATGCTTTCGAACCCGTGGGTTTACCTTACGTTATTAGGCATTGTTATTATTGGTGTGCTCGCGGCAGTAGCGACTAAATTGTTACGACAATTGAAGCAGCAAAATCTGGCGCAAGCACAAGCTCAAGCAGCACAGCAACAAGCCCATCAGCAACATGACAAAAAGATAATATCGAGTGTTATTATCATTGTACGAGCGATGAAAGAAGAACAGTGCGACCTTGCAGAAGGTTGCTGGCGTTTAAGTGTGTTGCTTGATTCTTTAAAGCTAAGCCAAGACTTACAATTACAATTTCCTGCTGTATTTCAGCTCTATGAGGCAATTAAGCATATGCCTATTTTAGCAGCACGAAAAGAGCTAGATAAAAAGGCACGTATGAAACTCGATTATGACCGCATGAAGCTTGAAGCATCTTTAGCTGAAGATATTCGTCGTGATCTTGAATTGTTGCACCAATACGCAAACGAACGCGCTAGCATGCTAAGCAATGAAGCCGCATAAGTGGCTCCATTTCACCATAAAAATTAATAAAACAAAAAACACGACTAAGTCACAAAACATAACCAACTGTAATTATTGATAAAATAAAAACAAAAATGATATAAGTCACAATAACATCATCAGCATTGCGCTTGATCAATGTTTGCTCGGCTAGTTAATCTATAATGGCGTTAGATTGATAAACGGGAAGACTCATGCAAGCAACTCAATTTTTCGATAGCGCACTTTTAAAGAAATATAATACTAGTGGCCCACGATATACGTCATATCCAACAGCACTAGAATTTCATGATCAATTTAAACATGACCATTTAGTGCAAGCCATAGAAGCATCACCTAATCGTGAGTTGTCTTTATATGTGCACATTCCGTTTTGTCACAGCCTTTGTTATTACTGTGGTTGTAATAAAGTTATCACGCGTCATCGCGACAAAGCTGATACTTATCTTGAATTTCTAGCAGAAGAAATTGCCTCAAGAGCACCATTATTCAAAGACTACACAGTAAAACAGTTACATTGGGGTGGCGGCACACCTAGCTTTTTACGACACGAACAAATTACGAAACTGGTTGAGCTGTTAAAAGAGAAATTCACTTTTGCAGAACAAGTAGAAATGAGTATTGAAATAGATCCACGTGAAATAGAAATGGACCTAGCAGAGCATTTATATAGTTTAGGTTTTAATCGCTTAAGTATTGGCGTACAAGACATTGACGAAAAAGTTCAGCAAACCATTAACCGTGTGCAATCAACAGAGTTTATTGAAAACTTTATTGCCCATGCGAAAGAAGTCGGCTTTAAATCAATTAACATCGATTTAATTTACGGCTTACCACATCAAACTATTGATACCTTTACTCGTACCTTAAATAAAGCTCATGAAATGGATGTTGACCGTATTTCATTGTTTAGTTACGCACATATACCAGCACGCTTTGCTGCCCAACGTAAGCTTCGAGATGAATGGTTACCTAGTGTTGATGAAAAGTTTGCTTTAATGAAATTGGCAATCGAAAAACTGTGTGATTTTGGTTACGACTTTATTGGTATGGACCATTTCGCCAAACCACAAGATGAACTATCTATAGCGCAGAAAGATGGCACATTACACAGAAACTTTCAGGGTTATACCACGAAAGGTAACTGTGATTTATTAGGGCTTGGGGTTTCATCTATTAGCGCTATTGGCAACAGCTTTAGCCAAAACACCAAAGAGCTACAAGATTATTACAAAGCTATCGACAAGCAAGCACATGCCCATGTGAAAGGCGTTAGCCTATCTACTGATGACATTATTCGTGGTGAAGTTATTCGTGAATTAATGTGTAATTTATACGTCGATAAAGCAAAAATAAGTGCTAAATTTGATATTAATTTTGATGAGTATTTCGCTGAAGACTTACCGTTATTAGAAACTTTCATCAATGATGGTTTAGTATCTAATACCAGTGAATCCATTCAAGTTGTGCAAAAAGCACGTTTGCTTATTCGTAATATTTGTATGAGCTTCGACGCCTACATGAAGCAACACGTGAACAAGCAACGCTTCTCACGTGTCATCTAAACTAGTTATCTAGCGCACCTAAAACAAACCTTTGTTCGGCACTGTAAAAACATAATTCAGTGCCGTTTTCATTTCTTTCTTCTTTTGCCAAATCAACCCACTGATAATATACATTACGATGCACTTTCGCCGTTAGGTTACGTCTAACGTTAATATATAAGTTACCTGCATCGTCAAGATTTAAAGGGTGGTTAGCATCTAGCATAAATTCATCATCTAAATTAGTTGTCACTTGCATACGAGATTGCTCTGCGTCTAACCATTGCCACTGTGTAATCAAAAACGGCGCATCATCAACAACAATACCGACCTTTTCCACTGGCGTTACTAGAAAGTAGTTATCGTGCTCTTTTTTTAATACCGAAGCAAATAGCTTCACCAACGACAAGCGCTTAAAAATAGTGCCATTGTAGAACCAACTGCCATCAGCTTTAATTTGTAAATCAATGTCGCCACAAAAAGGAGGATCCCATAATTCAACTGGCGGTAGTTTTTGGCCAGCAGCATTTCCAGCGTTAGGAATTTGTGCAGAAATTTTATCCAATGACATTATTTTTATCTTAATAAGTAGCTTTACTTAATATTAGCAAGTTAATTTGAAAACTAAAAATTTCCCAATAAGTTAATGACTTTGATTACAATCAACAAAAGCATACCCGTAAGTCGATATTTTGTAATTTTATGTTACGCTCATTACAAAGGACATCATTCGAACCAAGGAGGAAGTAACAAACGATCATCACAATATAAAATAAAATAAAATATTGATGTTCGAAAATAAGGTATTTAACTCAATGTTAAAATTTAAGAAAATCAATCACAAACTTACTTTTTCTTTTTTATCTCTATCATTACTTCCTTTAATCATTTTTGCATTTTTTAGCATAAATATGGCAAAAGACTCTATTCAAGCCCAAGCATTCAACCAATTAGAGTCTGTAAGAACCATTAAAAAATCTCAGCTAGAAAACTACATAGCATCTTTAAAATCTAGCTTGCTCGTACTAAATGGTGACCCTTCCACCGCTATCGCCTTAAAAAGGTTTGCAGAAGCAACAGTAAATAGTGGAATTTCAAGCAACCGTTGGCAGGCCCTTGAACAGCAGTACGGTGAACATTTCACCCGTATCAATAACATTAATGCTTGGTATGACCTATTTCTAATCGACAACACCGGCACCATAGTATTTAGCGCTGCTAGAGAGTCAGATTTAGGCATGAAGATTGATAGCTCAAACCTTGCGGATAGCAGTATGGGCTCGGTATTTAACAAAGCTAAAAATACTAATATCGATGAAATTTCGGTTAGTGACTTTAAACCTTATCCGCCATCAAATAATGAGCCCGCCGCATTTATGATGACAAAAATCGCCGATAACACAGGCGTAACCATTGGATATGTCGCCTTACAGTTCCCAATTAATAAAGTTAATGAAATTATGCAGCAGCGTGATGGCATGGGTAAAACAGGAGAAACTTATTTAGTCGGGCAAGATAAACGTATGCGTTCAGACTCTTTTCTTGACCCTAAAGGCCATTCTATCTTAGCCTCATTTGCGGGAACGGTAGCAAAAAACGGAGTTGACACCGAAGCTGTCACAGCGGCATTTAATGGAGAATCGGCTAGTAGAATTATTACAGACTATAACGGCAACTCTGTATTATCTTCTTTTAGTACACTTAATATAGGCGACTTTAAATGGGCGCTGATTGCCGAAATGGATGAAGTCGAAGCATTTGCTACGGCCAATACACTAATTCGTATTTCAACAATTATTGTCATTATCGCGTCTATAGTCATCACATTGATTGGCCTTTTCATTGCCAGAAATATCAGTTTGCCTATCGTAGAGGCAGTAAAGGCAGCACAGTCGGTTTCATCAGGCGACTTAACGCAAACTATCACGATTAATCAAAGCGATGAACTTGGTCTATTGCAAAAAGCTATGCAAGACATGATGTTAAAATTAAAAGATATGATCGAGCACATATCCGCATCAGCAGAGCAACAAGCAACAGCTTCACAAGAACTTTCAAGCATCACCGCTCATACTAATAATAATGTTAGCCGACAGCACCAAGCAACCGATCAAGTGGCAACCGCTATCAATGAAATGAGCGCATCTATTGATGATGTCACTAATCGAACATCTGAAGCATCAGATGCGGCCGACGACTCTAAGCGACTAGTTAATACCAGCTCAATAGCGGTAAACCAAACCATAGAACAAATCAGGCAACTATCTGATGGGATTTTGACCTCTAAAGCGCTAATTGATGAAGTACAAGAAGGCACGACCAATATAGTTAACATTCTTGTCGTTATCAAAGGCATAGCCGACCAAACTAACTTGCTGGCATTAAATGCTGCTATTGAAGCGGCACGTGCAGGCGAGCAAGGTCGTGGCTTTGCTGTTGTAGCAGATGAAGTAAGAACTCTCGCGCAAAATACCCAAAATTCCACAATTGAAATTGAAAACATGATCCAATCGTTAGAAAGTAAGGTGAGCAAAGCGACTGACTCAATGAATATGGGCAGTGAACAAGCAAAAAATATTGTCGAAAAAACCCATGAAGTTACCCGTTCATTAACCGAAGTTGAAGCTTCCGTATCATTAATTTCTGATATGAACATTCAAATTTCTACCGCGACTCAGCAGCAAAGTGAAGTCGCCAGAGACATTAGCCAGCAAGCAGTACAAATCAGTGATATATCGGTTGAAACGGGTGATGGTGCAAAAGAGATTTCTGCTGCTAGTGACGAGTTAGCCACACTTGCTGCCGACTTGTCCGATCAAGTGAAAATATTCAAAATATAAAAGTTTTCTTCGGAGAAAATAAAGTATAAATCGTCTGTATTAATTGCAGGGTTAATGGCAAGTGAAGTATTTGAACATAACTTAAAGTTGCTTTTTTATCCAAAAAATAGCGCAAACGTTAAACAGCACAAGAAAAATGAGAAAATATTAAAAAAATACAATATTTTTCTTGTCAATTAACCCTGAAATGCAATACAATCCTCGCGCCTTACCACAAGGCGGTTTAAGTAAGTTCAGTGGTGGCTATAGCTCAGTTGGTAGAGCCCCGGATTGTGATTCCGGTTGTCGAGGGTTCAAGTCCCTTTAGCCACCCCATTCTTTACCTCCCCAAAAGTTACAATGTAAAACGTCAAAAGAATATTCGGTGATTAGCGCAGCTTGGTAGCGCACTTGGTTTGGGTCCAAGGGGTCGCAAGTTCGAATCTTGCATCACCGACCACTTTTGATTTACTTCTCCAATAAAAATTTCACTACAAAAAAGCCATCTATAATTTTACTTCCCTGCAGCTGTCAGTTATATTTAGCCATCCCACTTTTTCGACGAAAATTAATACCTATCTTATATCACCATTTAAACTTCCTATTTTTTGCAGTACTGATGAGAACCTAGTGTATTACCCTTTTTAAAAATTAACTCATCCTTGATACAACTCATCAAAATTAGGAATTGATCTTTCCCACACCGGTGTGGTTTTACCTAAGTATTCTTTTACGGCATCAAAAAATAGTCGTGTTCTCACGGGTAGATCACGATGAGGATATACCGCATACATTGCACTGTATTCCATCAATTTTAAATTCGGTAATAATGGAACCAATGAGCCATCTTTTACTTCATCTTTGATAATAAAGGCGGGGGCTAAAATATAAGCCGTGCCAGAAAGTGCCTTCATTAGTAAAACTTCACCGTCATTGGCTCGGAATGTACTTTGTGTTTTTTGCTCACAAATTTCATTGTTATCATTGTAATAATGAATACTTTCAACTCGCAATGATTGGTTAGCATAGCTAGCTGCCGGAAAGCTAGCGAGCTCTTCTATTGAGCTAGGCATACCATAGGTATCAATAAATTCAGGTGAAGCGAGCAGTAAAAAACGATTACGGGCAATTTTACGCGCGATTAATGAAGAATCTTTCGGCTCACCAATTCTAAACGCTAAGTCAAAGCCGTCTGCAACAATATCTACCAACATATCGTCAAGATGCAACTCTACTTCAACCTGAGGAAAGCGCTTTTGAAAGTCATTAATCACTGGTTGTAAAAACCGTCGACCTATGGTGGTGGTAGCCGTTATTTTTAAAATACCACGAGGCTCTTGGTGATAGTTTTCCGCTAATCTGATGGTATCGCCAAGCAACTCTCTTAGTTGCTGAGCTTTTTTAACCATTTCCGCACCAGCGGCTGTCAGTGAAAAAGAGCGTGTGGTTCTATTGAGCAGTCTAACGCCTAAATCATCTTCTAAGCGACTCATTTGCTTTGATATCACCGAGCGATCGATATTGCGTGCTAGCGCCGCTTTAGCAAAGGAGCCACGTTCTACAACGTCTAGCAGTAAAAGTAATCGACTTGTGGTATCCATATTTTCTATCTACAAAGTATCATTGGTGCAATTTTGGCACTAATGAAATTAAAAAACTATACTTTTTCTCTACAAGTGAGTTCCGTATGATCACCATCATTATTCAAGGGGACTCTCTAATGTACAAACACCTGCTAATTACCATTATTTTCAGTATTGCCATTGCGCTTGTTGGCTGCAGTGAAGAAACAGCACCGGCACCTGCTACACAATTTATTCAACCGATTGATGTAGCTGAAGTATTATCTAAACCTGTGCAAAGCTGGCACACCTATACCACCCGCATTGAGTCTCCTGAAGAAGTGGCATTAATGCCAAGAGTTTCAGGGGTTATTGAGCATATTGCTTTCCAAGAAGGCGACACAGTTGCCAAAGGTGATTTGCTATTTCAATTAGACAACCGACCATTTGTTGCGGCTGTTGCTAGCCTAGAAGCACAAGTTGTTAGCGCGCAAGCTGCGTTAGCACAGGCAAAAAGCGAAGCTAAACGCGCAGAACGATTAGCAGAGCGTAAAGCTATTTCAACCGAGCAAACTGAATCACGTAAATCGACTTTACGCCAGCGCGAGGCACAAGTATCTGCACTGCAAGCTCAGCTTGAAATCGCGATGTTAGATGTAGAGTTCACTTCGATTCGTTCGCCAATTAATGGCGTTATTTCACGAGCAAATATTACCAAAGGTAATAACATTATTGCCGGGCAAAGTGTTTTGACTTCAATTGTCTCAAACAAAAAAATGTACGCTTATTTTGATATCGATGAACGCACTTGGAACAAATCATTCAGTAAAGTTACCGCCGAAAGTAAACAGCAAGTGGTGATGCAAAAAGTCGGACAGAAAGGTTTTTCTCACACCGGCCATATTAACTTCATCGACAACCAAATTAACGCATCAACAGGTACATTAAGGGTTCGTGCAGTATTTGAAAATATCGACCATGAAATTAGAGCCGGCTCTTTCGCTCGCATTAAATTGGCGGCTAATGCCATTACCGAACAAATTATTATTCCAAGTAAAGCTATCGGTACTGATTTAAAAAATCGTTTCGTCTTAGTGGTTGGCGAAAACAATATTTTGCAATACAAACTGGTTGAAGTGGGGGAGCGTTACGGAAAATTACGCGCTATTACTTCTGGTTTATCAAAAGGCGATATTATTGCCGTTAACGGTCCTGCGCGTGTTGGCCCAGGTATGCCTATTGCGCCGCATAATGTTGTTATTGAAAGCGACGGTATTGCTTTTACCTTAAGTGCGACTGATACCAACAACTTACTTGCAAAGCGCTAAGGGTAAACAATGAAATTTTCACATTTTTTCATCCAACGGCCAATTTTTGCGGCCATGTTATCACTGGTTATTTTAATTGCGGGTGGCATCTCATTATTTCAATTACCGGTTAGTGAATACCCTGAAGTTGTGCCGCCAACGGTTGTTGTTACCGCCAGCTACCCGGGAGCAAACCCTGAGGTTATTGGTCAAACCGTAGCAACACCATTAGAGCAAGAAATTAATGGTACTGAGAATATGCTGTACATGTTTTCACAAGCAACCAGCGATGGTCGCATGACACTTACTGTGACTTTTGCTTTAGGAACAGATTTAGACCGAGCACAAGTGCAAGTACAAAATCGCGTAAACAGTGCATTGCCACGTTTACCACAAGAAGTGCAACGACTAGGTGTGGTTGCAGAAAAATCATCACCTAACTTAACAATGGTGGTGCATCTTTATTCACCTGAAAAAACTCATGATACGGCTTACTTATCTAACTATGCTGACTTATACATTAAAGACCAAATTACCCGTTTAGACGGCGTAGGTGATGTAAAACTATTTGGTGGTGGTCAATACTCAATGCGAGTTTGGTTAAATCCTGACGCATTATCAGCTCGTGAACTTACCGCCAATGATGTTATTGCCGCTTTACGTGAACAAAACCAACAAGTTGCCGCTGGTAGTTTAGGCGCTCAACCTGCTGCTAACGACAACCAATTTCAAGTATTGCTCAATGTTAAAGGTCGTTTGAATAGCATTGAAGAATTTGAACAAGTTATTATAAAAATTGGTCAACAAGGGCAAATTACTCGCCTTAAAGATGTTGCTCGACTAGATTTAGGCCAAGACAATTATTCATTACGCGCCTTGCTTGACGGTCAACCTGCGCTAGCCATGCCTATTTTTCAGCGCCCTGGTTCAAATGCAATAGAATTGTCTGATCAAGTACGTGCAACTATGGCAGAACTTTCTAAAAGCTTTCCTGCCGGTGTTGAGTACGACATTGTTTATGATCCAACGGTATTTGTCCGTGGCTCAATTGACGCGGTTATTACCACGCTATTAGAAGCCATAGTGTTAGTGGTTATCGTGGTAATTTTGTTCTTACAAACCTGGAGAGCATCAATTATCCCATTGATTGCCGTGCCTGTTTCCCTAATTGGTACTTTTGCGGTTATGCAATGGTTAGGCATTTCTATCAACACACTATCGCTTTTTGGTTTAGTACTGGCCATTGGTATTGTCGTTGATGATGCCATTGTTGTGGTTGAAAATGTTGAGCGTAATATTGAAAAAGGCTTATCACCGTTAGAAGCAACACGTGTTGCTATGACCGAGGTAACAGGCCCTATCATTGCAATTGCTTTGGTATTGGGTGCGGTATTTATTCCAACCGCCTTTATCAGTGGTTTATCAGGTGAGTTTTATAAACAATTTGCCTTAACTATTACTATTTCTACTTTTATTTCAGCCTTTAACTCGTTAACGCTGTCGCCAGCATTAGCAGCATTGCTATTGAAATCTCACGATAGCAAGCCAGATAAATTAACCATTTTACTCAATACACTGTTTGGTAAGTGGTTATTCACGCCTTTTAACAAGGTATTTGATAAAGGCGCAAATGGCTATCAAAAACTGGTGCAGAAATTGATTCGTATGAGCGTGCTCGTCGGCTTCATTTATATCGCATTAGTCGGCGGCACAATAACGTTATTTAACCAAGTGCCGGGCGGATTCATTCCCGCACAAGACAAACAGTACTTAGTGGCTATTGCGCAACTACCTGATGCAGCAAGCTTAGACCGTACACAAGCAGTTGTTGAACAAATGGAAGAAATTGCCCTGCAAGTGCCTGGTGTTGCACATACCGTTGCCTTCCCGGGGCTGTCAGTCAATGGTTTTACTAATAGTCCAAATAGCGCGATAGTATTTACCCCGCTTGATGCTTTTACCGATAGACAAGAGCCAAGCAAATCAGCAATGGCAATTGCCGCTCAGCTAAATCAACGATTTACCGCGATTGATGCAGCTTTTGTTGCGGTATTTCCACCACCACCAATTCAAGGTTTAGGCACTACAGGTGGTTTTAAACTGCAAATTGAAGACCGCGCTAACAAGGGTTTTGAAGTGTTATTTAATAACCTACAAGCGGTTATTAACAATGCGAGAAAAGATCCAGCATTAATGGGCTTATACTCTAGTTTTCGTATTCAAGTACCACAAATGGATATTGATATTGACCGCGAACAGGCACTTATTCAGGGTATTCCATTAGACGAAGTATTTGACGCACTACAAGTTTATTTAGGCTCTGTTTATGTTAATGATTTCAACTTATTCGGTCGTACCTATCAAGTTAAAGCCCAAGCAGATGCTGAATTTAGACAAGATCCCGCACAAATATTGAATCTAAAAGTACGTAACCGTCAAGGTAACATGGTGCCGCTAGGTTCAGTGCTAACCGTAACGCCAACTACTGGCCCTGATCGTGTGATGCATTACAATGGTTATCCTACCGCTGAATTAAACGGTAGCCCAGCGCCAGGTTATAGCTCTGACCAAGCACAAAAGGCAATTGAGTTGATATTAGCAAGTACCTTAGAACAAGGTATTGAATATGAGTGGACTGAAGTGACCTATCAGCAAATATTAGCTGGCAATACCATGGTGTATGTTTTCCCATTAGTAGTACTGTTAGTCTTTATGGTACTTGCCGCACAATACGAGAGTTTACGCTTACCATTAGCAATTATATTAATTGTGCCGATGACCATATTCTCAGCATTATTAGGCGTGTGGTTAGTAGGCTCAGACAACAATATTTTTACCCAAATAGCGTTAATTGTATTGGTGGCCCTAGCGTCGAAAAATGCCATCTTAATGATCGAATTTGCTAAAGACCAACATGAAAAAGGTTTATCGCATTTAGACGCTATTATTGAAGCCTGTCGTATGCGTTTACGGCCAATATTAATGACATCGATAGCTTTTACGGCTGGCGTAGTACCACTAGTATTAGCAACCGGTGCAGGTTCTGAAATGCGACACGCTATGGGTAATGCGGTATTTTCAGGCATGATAGGTGTCACCATATTCGGACTGCTATTTACGCCTGTTTTTTACATGCTACTGAGTAAAAGTAAGCAACAAAAAGCTGCTGAATAGACCTACACTTAAGGTAATAAACGACAATATTTAAATGAATGTGTTTAACCAAATCACACCATTTACTATAAATGAAGCACATCTAACAAATTCCATGCTTGCAGTTGTTAGATGTGTAACAGAATGCTTTAATAGCTAAAAAAGTAATATTGGTTTCACTATTTTAGTGTTAATTATGCAGATGAACAGCTATCAGCAATTAACAGCCGCTGAAACCATAAATTAATCAATGAGCTCTATACTTTATGCCCGCTAACATTACTGCGCAACTATACGATTTACCCAAAACAATGAAAGCAATTGTTTTAGAAAAGCCCAATGAGCAAATTCAGCTTGCTGAGCTTACGTTGCCATTACCGCAATGTGATGAAAATGAAATTTTAGTCAAGGTTGAAGCGGTTGGGTTAAATCCATTAGATGCGCAGTTTGCTAAAACAGGCTTTAGTCAGTGGCAATATCCACACATTTTAGGGCTCGATGCCGTTGGCACCGTAGTACAAGCTAACAAAGGCAGCTTTCCTAGCGTTGGCGACCGAGTGATGTGGCATTCGAACCTATCACAACACGGCGTATTGAGTGAGTATGCAAAAGTAGCTAACTTCGCGGTGTCAGTTATCCCTGATGGTGTAAAGTCAAACATTGCCGCCACTATTCCTTGCGCGGGTATGTCGGCACTAATTGCCTTAGAAAAAATTAAAATCGTTGAAGGCGATACGGTTTTTATCGAAGCAGGTGCTGGTGCTGTCGGCCAATTTGCTATTCAGTTTGCTAAACAACGCGGCGCAGATGTTTTCACAACAGCTGCTAAACGTAATCACAAACTGGTGAAAAAATTGGGTGCCGATGTCGTTTTTGATTACAACGATAAAAAATTATGTGAAAAAATTCGTTCCACTTTAGGGCCACAAGGTTTTGATGCCGTGGTAGATTCTATTGGCGGCGAAACAACCGTAAGAAATATCGAACTCATGCGTTTTTGTGGTCGTATTGCTTGTTTAAAAACATTACCTACATTGCCGGCAGAATTAATGTTTAGAAAAGCTCCTAATATTAGTATCGTTTCTTTAGGCGGTGCTTGGTTAGCTAATAGTTTATGTGCACAACAACATATGAGCTTTATGAGTAAACTACTATTAGAAAATGTCGCCAGCGGTGATGTATCAGTGCCAGAACTAGCGCTTGTCGATTTTGACGCACAAAGTATTTCGAAAGCACTGCACACGCAAATTGATGGTGGTTTTACCGGTAAGCAGATAGTAGAAATAAGATAAATTTTAGTTTATGCGCTATATCGTACGACATTGATTAGCATTCTCGGTTGCCCTAATAAATACTCAGACCTTTATTGAAGTACAATAAAACTACCAATAGTTAGTCTCCCATCACTAGGTCTTGAAGATAACCCTAATAATGGGTTGATATTACCTGAGTGAAGAAGGTTACTTGGATAAATAATCGCTCGATTAAACTTTGCCTCAACGCAATGAATCTGTTCAAACATATCGTTACTACCATTAATGTAACATGGACTTTTATGTATTTGATTTGCCATGGCTTCTTTTTTTAATCGATAACCATAGCTAGCTAGACGTTGCTCCGTTATCGTTTCAAAATTACTACTACGGTGTTGATAAAAGGATGTTCCACCATGCTCTAAACCCGATAAATAGTGTACTACCGCAATTTGGTTGCCATGAGTCGTATCGAAATGAGGTAACATTTGCATAGGCTTTAATTGTTTTGGCGCTAAATCGGAAATAGCGAGGGCTGAAAATAATGACTTTGCACAGCTGGCATTACCAAGGCTAAAAGTTGATTTCAATAACGTTAGATATTTTATGCATAGCTCTTCACTATATGTTTTAGGTGTTAATAAGCGTTTACCAGGGTAAAAGTTTTTGGAATCGGCTTTAAATAACGAACCATCGCCAGCGAAGTTAATTAAGTCAGTAGGCTGATTGGCAAAATCATCAATAATCAGTAACGGTATATGCTCTTTACCTATGTGAAGCTTAGTAACACTTGGATTATCATTTAAGCTAAAATCAAACATACAAAGTTGTCATTTCCATCATATTTATAATTTTAAAGTAGGCGCTTATTTTTTAATTCTATTAGCGTTGGAATTTGCCCAAGCGAAGTCATCAGCGTATATATAGCCGGTAACATGCCTGATTTATGCAAAACTAATACTTGCTCTTCATTTAGTTTTGCCATTTTATCTGAATCAATAGTATAGAGGCCATTTAGCCGAGTTGACTGCTGATTTTCAAAGGTAACTTCTAATGACATAAACTGAATTAAATCCATATTCTGTAAGTGTTCTATTAGGTTCTTATTCTCCACTTCCCCTTGTAACAGCTGCGATAAACAAGCCTTAGCATCTTGAAAATAATCACTATCGAGTCCTCTTTCATCAAATAATGCCGTACCACCTTCTAAAGTAATAGTAGGGCTGTCACTATCGATACAAACTACATAATCATTACCGCTAGTACTCGCTTGGTTTTCACTCTCTGAATTGCCGACAAAAAAGGGTTGGCGCCTAATATGTAACGGTAAATAAAGTCCCTGCCACTGTTGATCATGCCAAAACAAGTTTTCGCCTGCTTCAAAACCTAACATCGCAACAAATACAAACTGTCCAGTATCAGCATTTTTAGTTAACACTATCGGATACTGCACTGCTACATTTGAGAATTCAGCCAACACAATAGGAATATAATGTAACGCTTGAGCATGCAATTCTCTTTTATTAATATCTATACGTGTTTTTAAGTGGTTTTTATTATCCACTGCAACTAAATTTTCCATCTAGCATTACTCCCACTCAATAATTTAAATCAAATACGGTTAAAGCCAAATTCTTTAACTTTATTAAGCAATTCTCTATTTGTAGGCAACATCGCAGTCGCCTTATCGATCATTTGTTTGTTTTTTGCAAATTGCTGTTCCGCAAATTCCGTATCGTCAAAAGCGTAAGAAAAGTGGCTACAATCACTTTTAAAGCCCATACCATACAAAATATATTGATAACTCGCCGCAGGGAAAACTTCATTATTACTGGTGAAATCATGATCTGCTGGAGCTCGATGCTGCCAAAGACGCATTAAATTTTGTAGACTTTCTGGAATACTTTCAGCCTTTCGATTATCCATCCAAAAAGCTTCTGTACGTTCACTTAAAATGTAGTGCAGCTTGAGAAAATCAATTATTTTCTCCCAACGATAAGAGAAGGTTTCATTAAAACGTCTAGCCACAATATCCATCACACTTCTTGTGGCAGGTAATTGCTCACTGATCATCTGCGCAGACAGCTCAACTAATACCAATGCAGAAGCTTCCAATGGCTCTAAAAATCCGGCAGACAAACCAACTGCCACACAGTTATTTTGCCAAAAATTTTCTCGGTGCCCGCTGACTATAGGGATTTTTCTCACCGTCAATGACGCATGTTTTTCTCCGACGTATTCAGCTAAAACAGCTCGCGCTTGCTCCTCACTACTATGTTTACTGGAATACACATAACCAACACCGCGACGATGTTGTAGACCTATATCCCAAATCCAGCCAGCTTCTTGCCCTGTTGAAATGGTATGTGATGCAATAGCTTGGTCTTCATTGTCATATGGCACTTGTACGGCGAGTGCAGTATCAATGAACAGCACGTCGTCACAGGGCTTAAAAGGCACATTAAAGTGCTTACCCAATAATAAAGATGAAAATCCGGTGCAATCGACAAATAACTCTCCCGCTACATCACCACTCGCTTTGGTTTTAACGCTAGCTATATCATTATTCGCGAGTGTATTCACTGCGACAACATCATCTAAAATATGCTTAACACCAAGCTGCTCAGTACAGTGTTTTTGCAAAAAAGCGGTGAATTTTCCTGAATCTAGGTGATAGGCATAATTAGCGACAGCGCCAAATTCTGCTGTTCGAATAGTTTTAGGTGCTAAGCCCTGCTCACAAATTGCTTCTTGAAAGCACACATCTTCAGAAAATGTCTTTTTGCTTTTTTCTTCTTTACTCAACCAATAGCCAGCAATATCAATTTGGCTAAAACCTTGCGGTAACACTAAAGGATGATAGTAAAAATCATCTTCAGTACCGTCAACCCACTTGGCAAACTTTGCCCCTTGTTTAAAGCTCGCATCACACTCACGTATAAAGTCTGTTTCGCTAATACCTAACGCTATTAATGTACTGCGCATTGTTGGCCAGGTACCTTCACCGACGCCAATAGCGGGTATTGTTGGAGACTCAACAAGTACTACATTTAAGCCTTGTTCAGACTTTGCCTTATGGCGAGCCGCTATCCGTCCAGCGGTAAGCCAGCCTGCATTACCACCACCAACAACAACAACTGTTTTTATCGGTCTATCCATTTTCATCTACCCTTGAAAAAATTTAGCTTTAACGTCGAGAATGCTTAATTAACCATACCAAAACATACTTAATATCAAGGTTGCTTGGTATGACGTTATAACAATACATAAGGCTTTCACTCCTAGAGAAAGCGAAAGCCTTACCACTCTGTACTATTAAACTCTAGAAAGTGCCACGTACACCAAACGCAAAACGACGACCACTGTCTTCAACCAACAGTAGCTGGTTAGAAAAACGACCACGCTTATGCACATATTCTTCAGTTAAGTTAATACCTTCGAAGAAGATAGAGATATTTTCATTAATATCGTAACTACCGCTAGCATCGACTTGTGCATAACTTTCTACAATCGTGACACCATCACCATTTGACTGTGTCAAAGATTGCACAAAGGAATCACGCCAGTTATACGCTAAACGAGCTTGGAATGGACCATTTTCATAAAAGCCAACAACGTTATATGAATCGCTCAAACCAGTCAGTGCGAACACTTGTGAAATATCTGCAGGATCGAGTTCAGCATCGCTATCAACTAGAGTTGCATTCACCATTAATCCAAAACCACTATCAAAGGTATGCTGTACAGCCACTTCCCAACCATCAACAATTGCTGATTCACTATTGTTTGGCAGTGTATTCGTAAATACGGCAACGCCATCAGCTGAGTCAGGATTATCAACATCATTACCCGTTGATGGGTCAGTTAGCAGCTCACCATTCGCATTTTCAAAAGTTAGCTCTTCAGTAGAGTTAATAATAAAGTTAGCAACATTTTTTCTAAAGTAGCCAGCAGACAGGTAACTTGCATCGCCGTAATACCATTCTAAAGAAAAATCTAAATTGTCTGACGTAAATGGCTCTAATTCGGGATTACCAGAGCTTGAGGTTAAGTTGCCACCTTGACGCGTAGTACCAATGACAGTCACAGGAGACATACTATCCAATGTCGGACGAGTGATCGTTTGAGAGGCTGCAACACGGGCAACCAAGTCATCGTTAATCTCTAACTTCACACTAATATTTGGTAAAATGGCTTCATAACTTGAGTTTTTAGTAATTGACTCTGCTGCTCCAAAACTCGCTAACATTTCAGTTTTATCCAAAATCGTCAACGCAGAAACAGGCTCATCGGTTCCGTCAACATCAACGTCAGTTCTTTCATAACGGAAACCCGCAGTTGCAGAAAGTGGCATACCAGCAACTTCAGCTTCAAACTCAAATTCGGTATACAAAGAGATAGTTTCTTCAGTAATTTCGAAGGACTTATTACGTTTTTGGGCATCGAAGCTAATAGAATTACCATTAGCTGCAGCGTATTGCTCTAAAAATGCAAAGTTGGCTTCTCCATTATGTGCTAACCATGAAGTCGGCATACGTCCGCTGCCACTTACATCCCCTAAAAAGTCGTTACCGGCATCAAATACGTATTGTGAAAAACCATCTAGACTAGGCGCATCTGGATAACCGCAAAAAGCACAATGTATACCTGCACCCTCGTTATCCCAACGGTCTAAGCTTTTTGTTTCAGATGAATACATAGCTCCAAATTTTATTGCCACTAAACCACTATCACCATCATCAAGCCATGTGCTATCCCAACGAAATTGGTCTACCGAATCATCCACGGCCCAACCACGACGCAACATAACATGGGCTCGGCTGTTTGCTGGGTCTAAGTGATTAGAAACTCCTGCTGGCGTGACACTCGAATCATAAGCCACACCATCAAGTTCTTGCTGGCCGCTATAAATACCTGCATTCGCACTAGCAAACTCACTAGCGTAAGGAAGAATATTACCATCTACTTGAAAACGAACGCGGTTAGCGTAGCCAATTAATGACAATTGATCACCGCGACCATTATTCGCAGCACGCTCAGCCGTTGAATGGCTAAAATCAAATGTCATATTAAGGTTGTCATTGACATCCCAATCAAAATTTAAGCCTAATGCACTTGATTTAGTTAAGCGATCAAACTTTTTAGCATGCATATCAGTCGCTAACCCCACTTCTTGATACAAGTCGATCACCGTGCCATTGCCATCAACTGTTGGGCCTGCAGCATCACCAAAGCCTTCGAGGTTGGGCGCAGTAAACCAGTGACCGTATGATGTAGTATTAGTTTCAACATCAAAGTCAGAATACAACGCGTCGGCAGTAACAATTAGATTGTCTGTTGGTGCATATTGCAGCACTAAATTGGTGTTGGTGCGAGTACGTTGCTCTGTAGTTACTTTATGATCATAGTTACGTGGTGAAAAGATATTGCCAGTGTATGCCTGACCACTTTCAGTTTGTGGGTTTGGTACACCAACATTTTCTAGCCAACCATCTGTTTGTGCTTGATTTAAACGTGTATCACGTTCTTGATGTGAAATCGCAAACAGAACGCCGAAGTTATCATCATCAAATGTATTGCTGATTAATGCTGAAACTTGCGGAGTTGTTTCTTCACTATTTTCATCATAAATGCCTTTAACACTACCTGCTATTTTAAAACCACCAATCGCAAAAGGGCGGGCAGTATTTACATTTACGGTAGAGCCTATTCCACCCGATTGCATGGTCGCAGTAGAGGTTTTGTGAACGTCTAAACTTTTTACTAACTCAGAGGCTATCGTATCAAAACTGAATGCTCGGCTTTGATTTTCAGAGGCCATTTGGCGACCATTTACTAATACTGTATTAAACTGTGGACCGAAACCACGCACGGTTATTAATTGCCCTTCACCACCTGAACGATCAATCGATACACCCGTTATACGCTGCAGCGACTCTGCTAAATTGGTATCTGGAAATTTGCCAATATCTTCAGCTGATATAGAATCAACAACACCACCTGCTTCTCGCTTTGCATCCATGGCACGACCTAACGCACCTCTTATTCCCCTAACTTCTATTATTTCAGTTTCTTTCGCTGCAGTTTCAGCCACAACTGGTAATGTTGCCACCGTACTGAGTACCGCAAGAACAGCACTAGAAACCTTATTTTTTTTATAATTAGCCATGTCGTTATTTCTCTCAAAACTTGGATCTATTAAAATAGATAACTGCCCACTTTCGCTAACATCTGTTTTGAGACCTGTATCTTTTAGCAACATTTGGAGTGCGTTCATTCTTGAATGCTGTCCAGATACCGGATTAGTTTGTTTTCCTGCAATTTTATCGAGAGGGAAAAGTAACGTTATATCCGCTTGCTCTGCAAAACTTATGAGCGATAAATCGGCCCTTTGTCTTGGAATATTGAACGTTACTTTGTCATTTTTTTCTGCAGCAAACACTCCCGTAGTTGAGAGGCCATAAACCACAATTAAACCAATACAATGCCGTTGTAATTTCTGATATTCCAAGCACATGGATTTACGCCATGTACAAAACAAAGACGACTGGCTTTTTATTTTCCTCCATAAAAATATTTTAGTTTTCTGACAAAATTTATTTAAAAGAATAATCATGTTTATCTTTTTCATGCCTAATTATTATTATTTTTTTAGCATTTGAGGTTGCCTACACAACGGATGAACAAATCAAACAAGAAAACAATCAAGCAATTGTTTTAAAATGATAAATTTAATGGCTGCATATAAACATTAATGATGAAATTTTCGCTAAATGTTAATAGCTATAACCAAAAACCTTATTACACTTCTCTTGTAAATTACAAGTGTTAACGAAAATTCATTACTTTATATTAGCTGTAATATTTAAAGCATGTACCTTAAAAAACCCATTGAGCAATTATTTTGTAATAAGACTAATATTTATTAGCGGATTTTTTATTCTCATTCGTCTTTACTATATTCGAAAAATAATAATAATAATAAATAAACTGCGTTCTTTTAGTCATTAATGGCAATAAAAATAGTAGTAATGAGTGGGGTGTAATGTCGAACAATACATTATTTTATAAAGCATACTTAGCTTCAAGAAAGAGTATTTCTCGTCTGGTGGCTAGCATTGTTCCACCACATGAAATTGAAGACATAGTACAAGAAACTTATGTCCGTATTTGCCAAATAGAAAATAAAGACAAAATTAGTTCACCTAAATCATTCATGTATAGAACCGCACGTAATTTAGCATTAGATTATCAAAAACAGGCTAATGTCAGACTCGTTGATGGTATTGAGAACATGGAAGTATTAGAACAACGATTAACACAAAGCCATAAAGATGAGATGTATGAAAATGCTTCAACAAATAGTGAGTTCTCTCATTTTTGTGAAGCAGTTCGACAATTACCAATACAATGTCGTAAAGTCTTTGTATTGAAAAAAGTTTATGGATACTCACAGCGTGAAATAGCTGTTAAATTAAGCCTTAGTGAAAGTACAGTGGAAAAACATATATCGTCAGGCATGAAGCGTTGTACGTTATTTATGCGAAAAATTCAAAATAGCTCCACAATAACCAAGCCAATTCTAACGAAAGGTGTTACTGGAGGTTCTCATGAGTAATATCCATAACATCGATCAGCATACAAAACGCAAACTGGACAACATTACTGATGATGAAAAACGTTTAAATGAGGCAAGCGATTGGATTTCAAAACTTGATAGAAACCTGACTAATGATGAAACAAAATCATTGCAAGCATGGTTAGCGCAAACACCTAAAAATGTGGCTGTATTGTTTGAGGTCGCGCAACTTTGGGACAAAATGGATGACTTAAGTCGCTTATCAGATTTATTCCCTCAAGCATCTGTGAAAAGTAGAATTACACCTAAATGGCTCAGCGCAATGGCTGCTTCAGTAGTGTTGGCTATTTCTATCGGTTTTTATCAAAGTGAGCTTTATCTTCCTTTCTTTGGTCAAACAGCTCCGTCAGCTGTAGTCGCCATGCAAATGAATTATCAAACAAATATCGGTGAAAGTAACACAATAAATTTACCTGATAATAGTAAAATAGTCCTTAATACTAATAGTTTTGTACAAGTAAAATACACTCAAAGTGCACGAATAATTGAGCTTCAAAGGGGTGAAATACATATTGATGTTGCACATGACACTTCTCGTCCTCTTAGTGTTATTGCTGGCGGTAAAGTTATACAGGCCGTTGGTACCGCATTTAATGTGGAAGTGCGAAGTGAGTTAGTGGAACTTATTGTCACCGATGGCAAAGTATTAGTAGCTCAAAAGAACAATCCTTCAACGTATGATGACATCGATGAAATGGCTAAAAAGTTACCGAATAGCGCGATGGCTATTTCCAAGGGTGAAAAAGTTGAATTAGATCTTACTGGATTAGCACAAGAAAAAGTAACAAAAGTCGATGTTGTTGATATAGCCACTAGCTTGTCTTGGCGCCAAGGTAATCTTATTTTCCGTGGAGAGTCGCTAGCCGAAACCATGGCCGAAATTAGTCGATACACAGATATAGAGTTTGAAATTTCTGATAATCAACAACTTAAACAGGTGCAAGTAGCAGGCATGTTTAAAACAGGTGATGTGACAGGTTTACTTGATGTGTTAACGACAAACTTTAATATTAGCTATAAAAAAATAGGGAAAAATAAAATTATTCTTCAGTATTCAGGCTAATCAATTTATTAAGAGCTATTTGTGATTCTCTCGGCTATTTCACATTAAAGAACTCCCTTCGAGTGTCAATTCAACTCAGCCATTACTAAGAGTAATGGTTTTTTTATTAGAGACATTAGATACTAATAACCCAATAATATTAAAAATAATAAGGATAACCATTAATGACGCCCACACATAATGATTCAATCGGTGAATTACAAAAAAAGGAAATAGCGCAAAGCTCTGTTTTCTATGTGTTATTTATTTCCTCAGTAGCGGCAATTGGTGGCTTTCTCTTTGGCTTTGACTCTGGTGTTATTAACGGCACGGTAACCGCATTAGGTAATGCTTTTAATTCTAATGATGTATCTACCGGCTTTAATGTTGCTTCAGTCTTATTGGGTTGTGCTGTCGGCGCACTCTTAGCTGGCCCAATATCAGATCAATATGGCAGAAAGCCAATTATGATCATCACAGCAATTATATTTGCTATTAGTGCGTATGGCTCAGGTATCTCCGACTCTTCTGCAGAGTTTATCTTTTACCGCTTATTAGGTGGCTTAGGGATAGGCGCTGCGTCGGTATTAGCGCCAGCTTACATTGCCGAAGTAGCACCTGCAGCGCTGCGCGGCAGGCTGGCAACTTTACAGCAATTGGCCATTGTGCTCGGGTTATTTGCAGCCTTCTTAAGTAATTACATTATTGCGACACAAGCAGGAAGTGCTGAAGCTAATTTATATTTGGAAATACCTGCTTGGCGTTGGATGTTTTGGGCTGAACTGATCCCCGCTACGTTATTTATTATTGGCGTTATCTTTATTCCCGAATCACCTCGATACTTGGTTGCTCAAGGCAAAGTTGAACAAGCAAAAAGCGTATTTAAGCGCATTGCAGACGGCACCGAAAGTATGCAAGTTGAAGCTGTTAAAGAGTCATTGCATGGTGATAAAAAGCCAAGTATTTCTGATCTATTTATTGATGGAAAAAAGAAAATTCACCCTATTATTTGGGTGGGCATTGCACTTTCCGTATTCCAACAATTTGTCGGTATTAATGTCGTTTTTTATTACGGCTCAGAACTTTGGCAAGCAGCTGGCTTTGACGAATCACAATCGTTATTTATTAATGTTCTTGCCGGTATAACCAATATTGTTTCTACTTTTATCGCCATCGCTTTAATTGACAAAGTAGGACGAAAACCGTTACTGCTAGTCGGCAGTGTAGGCATGTTTATCAGTTTAGGTGCGTTAACCTATATATTTGGCACCGCTAGTTTTAATGAAGTAGGAAAACTCGCGTTATCTGACAACATGGGTACTGCAGCTTTAATAATGGCTAACTTATTTGTAGTATTTTTTGGTTTAAGTTGGGGGCCTGTTGTTTGGGTGTTATTAGGCGAAATGTTTAATAACCGTATTCGTGGTGCGGCCTTAGCAGTGGCAGCTAGTGCCCAATGGATTGCAAACTTTGCTATTACTATGACCTTCCCAATATTACTCAGTAATGTTGGTCTTTCAGGGGCTTATGGCTTGTATGCAATGTCGGCATTAATCAGCATTTTCTTTGTTGTTAAATATATTAAAGAAACCCGTGGCATGCGCTTAGAAGAAATGTAAGAAATCAATATTTGCTACATCTTGTGCGATAAAAAATACCGAGTTAAATACGATAAATATACTCGGTATTTTTGATTCTCCATTCAAACTACCTATTACCTATCACATATATGGTTCTATCGAAATTTACAGTAATATAAAACTTTAACGACTTATTAATGTTCATTACAATCGGATATTCACATGACTCGACAAGATATTTTAATTACCGGTGCTAGCTCAGGATTAGGTAAAGGTATGGCAATTCAGTTTGCCAAACAAGGGCGCAACTTAGCGCTTTGTGCTCGCCGTATTGAAAACCTTGAAACATTGAAACATTGAAAGCCGAACTTGAATTGCTCAACCCAAGTATTACGGTATTGATTAAAACCCTCGATGTTAATGATCATGATGCCGTATTTGATGTTTTTAAACAATTTACAGCTGAACTTGGCAGCTTAGATCGCGTCATTATTAATGCTGGTATGGGTAAAGGCGCTGCCATCGGTACAGGTTATTTCCACGCAAATAAACAAACCGCAGAAACAAACTTTATTGCTGCTATTGCACAGGCTGAAGCCGCAATGGAAATTTTTAGAGCACAAATAGTGGCCATCTCGTGACTATTTCTTCTATCAGTGCGGTACGGGGTTTTAGACGAGCAATGACCGTATACGCTGCCACCAAGGCGGCAATAACCTCACTAAGTGAAGGTATACGTATTGATGTTATGAACACTCCCATCAAAGTCAGCTGTATTCACCCTGGCTTTATTCGTAGTGAAATTAATGAAACGGTGGAGAAAGTCCCCTTTATTGTAGATACCGAAACTAGATGTAAGGCTTTGGTAAAAGCTATAAATAAAGAGCAAGCCAACAGCTTTGTGCCAAATTGGCCTTGGTCTTTTTTACACTGGATTTTACGGATATTACCGGCAAGTATGCTAAGAAAAATGAGTTAATAGGTATTGCGCAGCTAGTAACGGGAATATTCCATTCAGTTAATAGCGACAGTGGTTTAAATACCATGCTGGTAATTAAAGAGGCATCGGTATTTACTGTGGTATTGCCAGTATTTGCACAATTCAACAGTGCTAAATTCAGCTATACCTCGACGGGACATCTACATTAGTAAATATATTTTAACTAAAATTAGTGATTAGTTTGTTTAAAAACAACCTCAATACAGGCACCGCCCAATTTACTATCAACAACTCTTATTGTCCCTTGATGCTTTCCAACAATGGACGCTACTATCGCCAGCCCTAGACCGCAACCTCCGGAATCTCTCGAACGGCTTGGATCTAAGCGGGTAAAGGGTTCAAAAATTCTTTCCGCTTTACCCGGTGGAATACCAATGCCATCATCATCAACTAAAATAGTCATTCCAGTAATACTTTTCACAACGGTTAAACAGCAATGATGCTTTGCAAAACGGCCAGCATTTCGTAATAAATTAACTAGCATCCGTTTGATGTGCTTTTCATCTCCCACTAGTGTTACTAGCTCAGGCATGATTAATGCGAACTCTACCCTAGGATAGAAAGCACTGACTTGCTCAATGCTTTCTTTACAAATATTTTGCAGAATTATTGGTTCATTTTTGAATGCTGCGTGACTGTCTTTTAGGCGAGCGTAATACAATAGCTCTTTCACTAATTCATCTAAATCAGCTAGCGAATTATGCATACTTTTAGTTAGCCGTTCATACTCAGCAGCAGGTGTATCTTCAAGCATATCTAGCGCAAATTGAATTCTTGCCATTGGGCTTCTAAATTCATGCGCTACGCCGTGTAGCAAATCTCTTTGCAATATTAATCGGTTTTCATTGTCTTGTTGAACAGTCGCTAACGATGCCCTTAACTGTGCAAGTATCGCTAGAGGCTGCTCATTAGTTTTAATAGGAATAGGTAAAGAAAGAATTTCTTTGGTTAATTCTTGTTGTTTTCTTTCGCTATAAGTTAAATACCCATAAGCGAAGATTAAGTTTAAGAGAATTGCAACAGCCCATGTAAACCAGTCATAAATAAATGAAAGCAAATAATTGAAAGGAATTGGACCAAGTTCAGCTACAAAATCATCATTTAACGGGTAATAGACAGTAGCACCATCGAGATCGACAACTCCCGAGGTCGATTGAGCTGAGTTGATTAAATGCAGAACATCTTTTGAAAAGTTATCACTATTATTTGCAACTATTAAGCACTGAGTATCATAAATATTACCAAGTTCCACGGCTTTAACTTGCCAATTTTCTGCTTTAGCACCTTTGAATGTTTCATGCATTTTTTCTTTAGCTGTTAATAAATAGCTATCGTATTCTTGATAAATGAAATCTTCTACTAGGTTGTAAATCGGGTTATGCAATAAACTTGCAGAAACAACATTAAGCAAGAATAGCAAAAAAAGTAGTGAAAACTTTTTCTTGGTTTTATTTTGCAAGCAGATAACCTTTATTTCTAATGGTTTTAATAATATTAGGTTCTTTCGAGTTATCTGAAAGCTTTTTACGTAATCGTGAAATGCGCAAATCAATTGAGCGATCTAAGCCATCATATGCAAGGCGAAAAATCTCTTGGTGTAATTCATCGCGTGAGATTATTCGACCAGCATGGCTTGCTAAAACCCACAATAAATCAAACTCAGCACAGGTTAATAAAATGTCTTGTTGCTGATAGCTGACTTTGCGTTTTGTTGCGTCAATAACCAGCTCATCTGACAGTGCAGTTTTAATGTTAGTATCGAGTTGTTGACTTATATGAGTATGACGACGGAGCTGAGCACGAATATGAGCCAATAAAACTCTCGGTTTTATTGGCTTACATAGGTAATCATCAGCACCAACTTCAAGCCCTGTTACTTCATCAATATCATCATCAAGTGCCGTTAGCATGATAATAGGACCAAAAAAATCCTCTCTGATTGATCGACAAATCGATAAACCATCTAACCCTGGCAGCATTAGGTCTAAAACAATTAAATCTGGCTTTACTGACCAAATACGTTTTATCGCATGATCACCATTTGACTCCACTTCAACGTCAAAGCCATTCATAGCTAAAAATTGGCTGATTAACGATGTTAATTCTACATCGTCATCAACCAAGAGGATTTTATCTATTGCCAATGGACATTCACCTCTACTTTAATAGGAAGTATCACGCTATTGTTTCCAACTTGCCAAACATTGCTGATAAACAGCTTGGTTAAATTGTTTAGCAAAAGTATATGCTGCTTTTTGTTGTTGGCGCTGTTCAGTCGTTTTCATAACATCACCACTTTTTATCATAGGCTTTAGACCACATTGCGATTGTACCAATGATATATCGAGTTGCTCTAAGCCCGGCACTACAATACGACGCCCTTTACTGTGTAGTAAACGAAAGTCCTTATTTACTATAGCCTGTTCAATAGCGGCAGAAACATCACTTTTAACCTCTTGCTTTGTTTCGCTTTGCACAGCTAACTGCTCTGTTTCCACTTGATTACAACCTGCCATGTGTAGCGATAAGAAAGCGATTACTAACAAATAATAGTTCTTAAACATTATTCGATCCTCTTCTTATCTTTCGACTTAACGCCAACGCTAAAATCATTAGTAAATAATTCACACTACCACCGCCAGACGATTTGCTTTCAGGTTCAACCGTTGGAGGAGTTACAGGTGTTGCGGTAACGGTTACTAATAGTTCTGCACTAGCACTCAAACCTTCTGAGTCTTCTATCGTATAGTTGATGGTTTCAGCACCACTAAAGCCGCTTGCTGGAGAATAATTAACTTTATTATTAACCATAGTCACTGTGCCATTACCTGAAGCACTAACAGCTTTTAAAGTAATAGTTTGACCATCGATATCGCTGTCATTAACTAAAACATCTATCTCGTTATTATTAGAGTCTTGAGCTACCGTAGCGCTATCCGCAACTGCTGTTGGCTGGTCATTAACCGTATTTACATCAATACTCACTTGGAAGCTATCACTAACTAAACTACTAGCTGTTGCCGTCATATTAACCATTATATTGCCATTGAAGTTTAGCGTTGGAGTCACCGTTAAGCCGTCAAAGCTATAATTTTCTCCTGCGGTAATTGCCAAACTATCAATGGTTGGGTTATTTTCAAAATTCAACAAATCAGCACTCAATAATATACTCATATCTTCATTGGTCTTGATACTGTCTTGACCTGTAAATACCGGTTTTGTTGGCGCAACATCAGTTGAACTTATTTCAAAATCGGCATTATTGATAGCAAAGAATATATTATCACTACAGGTTACTTTAACTCGTGCAGTACTGGTTGTTAAATTTGGTAAGTTAATAGTATGACTTCCATCATTACTTACATCATCAGCTAAAGTTTGGCTAAAGTTAGCCCCCGAATCAGTTGATAATAAGATATCGACAGCTGCACAAGACACTGGCGCTTTTTCAGTATCAGCAGTATGCCATGAAACGGTTTGTGTCGAACCATTCCAATTGGCAATATCGTTAACACTAAAACCTTGCGAGTTTGCAACAACATTAATTTTCATTGCATCATCAACAAGATTATTTTGATTATCACGTACTACTAAACGAAAGTTCATTTCACGAGTAACGCTAGGTAATGCTTCACCATAGCTTGATTTATTACCAAGAATATCGGCTAATTTAGGTAGTGTGCGTTCCGCACTATTTGTTGGACTAAACGTTCTAAATAAAGGTCGTTTACCATCATCAGTGCCATCTTCTGCGGCATTGTTACTTTGCGCGCCCAAATCAAACTGTTCCCAACTGTAACTCATACTATCACTGTCTGGGTCAGTCGCTGTTCCTATTAAAGTAAAAGGAGTGTTAGCAGGTATCGTACGATCAGTTCCTGCATCTACTGTTGGCGCATCGTTTGCGATGCTCGACTTTGTTCCACAACTTGCTAAAGGGTTGGCAAATGAGCGAATTTGATCGATTGAATGAATATGGAAATATGGATCAGAGTTACCTTGAATATTTTGACCATCACAAATTCCCGCATAACCCATAATAGTGGAAGCACTACCTGGTTCATAAGCACTGTTTGTTTCTCGGTTGCCACCACAGGCACCTTGCCCACCGTTAAATGTGTGATCAGCACCAAATTGATGACCAATTTCATGAGCAACGTAATCTATATAGAAAGAATCTGATGTCGGCCTACCACTACCGGTCACACCTTCCGCTTTAATACTAGTACAAACCACTCTAAAGCCAGCTAGACCACCGCCACCAGTGCCAACTAGATGGCCAATATCATAGCTTTCTGAGCCGATAGCGCCATTAATAACACCAGCGTTTAAATCGATATCTTCATCGGTATTGGCAAAAGGGTCAGTGCTACTGTCAGTAAAAATAATACTGTCGTTTTTCGCAACCAATTCAAACCTCATTGATAAATCACGTTGATAAACATCGTTCAACCGATTAACTAAAGTAACCAATGCAGCTAATGTACTTTCTTTAGTACCACCGTGAAATTCCGCATATTCACCTGTTGTTGCAATAGCAAGTTTGTAGGTTGTTAAACTTGTTGCCTTAGCACTGTTTTTAGCTAATTCTTGTGCTTGGACATCACTCGTGGTCATTGCTCGTTTACGTGGCGGTAGACGCTTAGAAAATTCAGTTTCTACAATGGGCTGGGCATCTTTGCGATAGTAATTGTGGTAACTTCGATTGCTGGTTCTGCTACTTGGGTCAATTAAAACTTGCTCATCACCTTGGCTGAATACACCATGGAAGCCGTGTGGAGTAATATCAAATTGCCCAGTGTTATTAGCATTACCTACTTGCTGACCAGAAAAGGTTTTAATCGACGGGTATTTTGCCGCTAGCTCAGGATGCATAACCTGCGATGAGGTCAATTCAAACTTAGCATAGCTGCCATCAGGCAAAGGTAAATCAAGCAATATAGTATTATTATTTAAAAGCTGTTGTTCAAGTAAAGCAATATCAACGTCGAAATATAAACCAGATGTCGCTTTACTATTAATTTTTGAGTTAGATTTTTGTGCTAAATTTGCAACCTGTGATGTTTGCCAAAATTGTTTATCGATAGCAACTTTTGAATAGTCATTTGCTTGAGCAACATTTAATGCCCCGATGAAACAATATAAACCGATAAATAATTTTGATTTAACCATTTTTAATTCCTGATTTTACAACTTTGAATTTACATCATAGCGTTTAAAAAAATTGATGTTGGTAGCGAATTGTCTACCCTTTGTATCGACTTTGATACATTAGAATATCCAACCTAGCTTACCACAAATTAACATCGCATTAACAATGCTACATATTTAAGAAACAAAAAACGCTTCCATGGGAAGCGTTTTGCTTAAAGATAAAGCAGATAATTACATGCAAAAGCGATGTAAGTTTATTTTCTTCTAATATTTTTTCCTAGAAGCATGGCTAATACGAATAAAGCCAATGTAGAAGGTTCAGGAATTTCGGTTGTGTCACTGGTAGGGTCACTGGTAGGGTCACGAGCCCATACATTAAGATGCGATATACCTTTGCTACCAAAGTCAGCTGTATTTAAACTACCACCTAACTGGTACGGCGTAAGAGCATTTAATGCAGGATCATTTTCTGCTGCATAAATTGTTTTAAAATTAAAGTCATAAACTGCAAAGCCACCACCACTATTCTCATTACCTGCTTTAACTGAAAAAGCTAAGTGGTCAAATGTTGCAGGGCCTAATAAAGCTTGTACATTACCGATAATGTCTAAATTAGTCGTTAATAACCAGTCAATGGAACTGCAGTCAGTCAAATTTTCACCTGCTGCAGTACACGATAAAGTTAGTGTTAATAAATCACCAACATCTAACGTAAGTGACGGATCATTTAATGGCGAAGGACCAATAGTACTATAAGTAATATCTCCTGCTGTATTATTTTCAGAATCAAAATGTGCTAAATGAATCCAACCAGGATCATCTTTTATACCATCAGGGTCAAATGCTTGAAACTCACTTGGGTCAACAAATTCTTCACCATTAAAAATATCCTCGCCATTAAATAACCCGTCTCCAGCTTGCCCTATATTAACGCTCGGCGAGCTTAGCCCTCCGGCATCATCGTTGCCTGGGTATATACCTACACAGGTGGTGGCATCATAGGATGTAGAAAGTAGGTTAACTCCTGACGGTACCCCTGATGGGAGCGGAGGGGCAATTATTTTTTCTATTGATGTGAGTGATGCATTAGTTACATCACAAGTACCTGGATCAGCGATATAACCGGCATAAACAAATTGGCCGGATAACAGCCAGACTAGTAAAATTTTTATACTGCGTAACATAGTTTGTTACCTCAAAGCTAATTTCCAATAGAACTAAAATGTTCATCCCTGAAAAAAAGAAGTAGTAATACCTATGAAATAAGCTTGATGCATAAATAGCGCCAAAGAAAAAACGCGCTATTTTACATGACCGTACAGAAGTTAGAGGATACAGCGATTAGTTTTTTGTTAAAAACACTGACACAATTTACTAATAGGTACAGGTTAAAAACTTAGAAAAAATATCGCGCAGCAAATTGCCATTGACGTTCGACTAAGTTTACAGCTTGATTGGAGTACATACGAGCAGGGCGATGGCTATTAATCCAGTTGTACTCAACTGATAATAACCAAGGTTTGCTATATCGATAGGTATAATTTGCCGTTGCTGATTTACCGTATTCATTATTATTATCGCCGACGGTTTGATCGTTATCAGTAATTGAAAACTCTTCTAGTCGCAGCGTAACTCGATGCTTTTTAATACGTTTAGATAATGCGACATAGCCACTAGCGTAGTCGTTATTCACTACATCTCTTCTTGCAGGACTTTGCATTAAAGTATCACCTGTTAAATACTGAGCAGTAAATTCATATGCATTGGGTAAGCGCCAACTAAAACCTACATGAGTAAAACGAGTGCGCCAACCATATTGACCATTCTCTTCCATATATGGTGTCGCTTTATTGTCGTAATAACCAAGAGTTAACTGCCCTTTACGGAGAAATTTAACTTTACTTCTGACATGAAAGCCCCAATTATCATCAAGCTCCAAAAAAGGGTCAGATTTTTCTGCCTGAGCGTTAAGGTCGTATCCCGGCATACGGGCACGAAAATCAGGAATTACTCTAGAGTCTGTCCATAAGGTTTGTCTATTGCCAATATTCCAACCATGCCAGGACAACATAGCACCAGCAGGATCATTGTTAACAAAGGCAGTTGCGGCAAATGTCAGATCAAAATCACTATCATTAAACTTTCCTAATCGAGTTAATGCTAACTCACTACCTAACACGCGAATTTCTTCACCAAGCCAAGTATTTATAGCTGATGAATTAAGTGTATTTCGACTAGCCCAAGCGTAGGCATTATTTTCTAATGATATTTCAGGATAAAAAATTCCTGCTTTCGTCTGCCAACGGTAACCGCTGCTATTAGGTAAACTGCGATATTTTAGAAAAGCTTCCGTAATGCCAATAATAGTTTCATTTTCATCACTATAGGCATTTACCACTATGTTAGCAGTAATACCGGTATCCCATTCAATAATTAGCTCACTACCTGCTTGTGCTAACGATACATTCTCGCCATCATGACTGGTAAATTTTCCATAGCCACCATCAACATAACTATCAAGTGTACTTGCACTTGTTGCACGAATATCTAGTACGCCATGTAACTTAATTTCTGCAGAATGTGCAGTAGCTACAGCTAGAAGTAAGCCAACAAATACCATTGTTTTTAACAAAGTAATATCCTATTCAAAAACGGCTACCTTTTGTTCTAATAGCCACGGTGTTAACTCGTTTGCATGTTTAGGGCGACTGATAAAGTAACCTTGCCCGAGTTCACAATTATTTTTTGCCAACCAGTTTAACGCAAACTCGTCTTCAATACCTTCAGCAACCACACTAAGTCCCATATTGTGGGCTAATTCGATGGTTGAACGAACAATAATTCTATCATCTTCATCATCACATAAACGTTGAACAAAAGATTTATCAATTTTAAGCTCATGCACTGGCAATTGTTTTAGTTGTGCTAGTGACGAATAACCGGTGCCATAGTCATCTATAGATATACGCATGCCTCGATCTTTAAACCGCTGTAATAAAGCAATTGCAGAAACCGGATCGTCAACAACTGCACTTTCGGTTACTTCCAGCGTTATTTTTTCTGCAGGAACACTAAACTCTTCAACCGACTGACATATAAATTGATAAAACTGGCTGTCTTTAAGATTTTCTGCCGAGATGTTTACTGCGACACTAATATTCAATCCTTGCGCTCGCCATAATTGATATTGCTTTAACGTGGTAATAAATACCCATTGAGTTAACGCATTAATTTGTCCAGTTTGTTCAGCAATATGAATAAAATTGTCAGGCGGCACCATGCCTAAACTTGGATGACGCCAACGTACAAGCGCCTCTACATGAGTAACTATACCTGTGTTTAAATCTAGTTTAGGTTGATAGTGCAACTCTAGTTGGTCGCCAACAATGGCATCTTTTAAGTCGTTAATCAGGTTTAAACGCTCAACACTATTTACATCAAGATCTTGATGGTAAGTTTGCACCAACTGATTAACTTTATGGCTATGATGTAAGGCAGTATCTGCCATTTGTAAAACTGACTTAGTACTTTGGCAATGTTCTGGCACTGCCGCGATGCCAATGCGCACTTGTAATTGCAGACTGATGCCTTGATATTCGCAATTCTCTTCTAAAGCGTGGTAAATTTTTTCCACTAAGGCATCTTTTGAAAATCCTGACGATGACTCCGGTGACATTTCTGCTAACAAAACGAATTCATCAGCACCGACATGACATAACAACTGAAATTCGTGCAAGGTAGCAAGTCTTTTCGCAGCGGTTTTAATTAGCCAGTCACCAACATCATGGCCAAGGGTTTCATTAACATCTTTTAAACGGCTTAAATTTAAATGAAACACGGTAAACGCTTGCTTTTTATCCGCCAAAGCTTGCAACATTAGCTTTAATACACTGCGATTAGGTAAATCAGTTAATGGGTCATGATTTGCGCTATGAGTTATTGACTTTTCGCGTGATAAAACCGCTGATTGCATAGCATTGAATTCATTCGCTAATTGCCCGAGTTCACTTCTATCATTTACCTTTACCGTTTGATTGTAATCGCCGCTAGCCACTATTTTAGCCTGCTTAACCAGCAATTTTATCGGTTTAGTAATTGAAGCGGCAATAATATAGGCCACAGTAAGTGACAGCAACAAGGTCACAATAGTTAAGATTAAAAACTGCCACCACTGCTTTTGTAAAACCTCAACAATATCAGCTCGTAAACCATACATAGCAAGAGCTAATTGCACATTATCTGTTTCATCAATAAGATGACCAACCGCAATATATTCTTCTGGTGTAGTATTTTTAACAACCTGTTTCGTTAGTGCTAAATCGGCAGTTGAATTGGAGGAAGCGATTAAACGCCAACTTTCACCTTGTACAAGAGCAAAGTCAGTATGTAGCTGAGTAATATCAAAAAAGTGCTGAGCAAGTTCTTGATCAATTTCAAAACCAAAAGCTAGCCAGCCTATCGTTCGCGCACCAACCGTCAAAGGTGAAAAGCTCACTTGATAAACAACATGATCAACAACATACAAATGTGATTGTTCTTGGTTTTCTAACCAATGTGGGAATCGAAATATTTGATTACGTTCAACTCCTTGTATTACTTTTGATTTTCCTGATGCGTCTTGTTCAACAACAAGCTGTGCGGTAATCACACCTTCTGCTGATACCGCCATCGCAATATCGGCATCAATACGCTTACGATGGTTGTTCATCGCCACTAATAAACTGCGCACTTCATCTTCAAAAACTTGTTTAATACCGTAATCTTTCGCTGCGGTTTCGGCAAAGGCCGTCAGATAATCTCTTCGGCTATCAAACTGAGCATTAAAGATAGTTTTTGCCGTTGTCAAACGGTTAGCTATTTCTTGTTTTTCTTGGCTTTTATTGCCTGCCATAATTGTCCAAAATGCAATCGCTTGCACTAAGAGCAACAACAGAACAAAAAATAGAAATATCTTAGTTTGTAAACTCTTCATTAAGAGAATAGTCCTTAATAATCAGATAAAAAATCGAAATCTTCTTCATTTTTTTGCTCTGAATTTTTCCCCATTTTATGAGGGATTTTTATCATTACTTGTGTACTTTCAGGCCATTGTATCTGCTGACTGACACTATGATTTTCAACTTCAAGATGTGGATGCCAAACAACCAGCTGATATTTTCCCTGTTGCTCTATCGCAATACTAACGCGGCCTTGTGCGTCAGTTTTGCCGAACAGTGGTGTATCAACAATATATAAATAACCACTCATCCAGTCATGTATATTGCAGCCCATAGCTACTTCACCTGATTGTTGAAAATCATCTTTGCGTTGTGATTGACCGGCTCGAATTTTAAATGAAAACTTATTTTCACCTACAGGGGAATAAATATGATGGGTAATATCATCTTTGTTTTGAAAGTTAGCACTGTTGCCTAACTGCATAACATTAATATAGGGGGTAAACGCACGGTCTAGTTGACCTATTTCAACCGTTTTATTGCTAACAGGTAACACCATGCCGTCTAACGGTTGAAAATAAACCACCATATCAGGCAGCGGGTCATTGTTACTATCAACAAGCGTTACCTTAAAGTTTCCAGCCATCACATGACAAGAGCTGAAAAAAAGGAATAAAGAGGTAAAACAAAAAAATCGCACTTATTTGTCCAATATTTATTAAAGCTAGCTAACAATGACCTCGGAAAGTCCAATATTGTTTCAACAATCTACAATTATTCTCACAAGCTTTGTTTTGCTGTTGTGCTCTTAATACAACATTTAAGCACATCAGCATTCTTAGTAAAAAATAGCTTTATTAGGCTATTTTCAAATAATCTTTAACAATTTCCGCACCATTATCAGCTTGGATAGGTTTAAAAATAAAGCCGGATATTCCATGACTTTCACATTCGCTAACTAACGCTTTATCCGTTACTGAACTCAGCATTACAACAGGCACATCACTACCGTTAGCACGAATTTGAGCTAATGCTTGGTTACCATTCATTTCGCCCATCACCACATCCATGATCATAAAGTCAGGTTGATGTTCAGCAACCATAGAAACCGCCGTTGAGCCATCATCAGCTTCAATCACGTTGTTATAACCTAATTGTGCTAGATAACGTTTCAGTGCTTTACGAATCATGCTACTGTCATCAACGAGTAATATTTTACTTTCAATTGGCAAGTTCTTGGTATGAACATTCGCAATACCAGTACTAGCTTCTCGCTTGATACCAACGGATTGATATTCAACATTGCGCACTAACAGGTTGAAATAATAGCGCCCAACACCGTTAACAGTAATTGGCACAGTAATAACTTCTTTAACGCCAGCTAAATATTTATCCATATCATTCACATCGTGAACAAAGTACGGGCTAGAGAATTTATAATCTAAACTATAACGACCATGTAAATCGGTTGAGCGACCAACGATGGTATTACCCCACTCAGCTAATGCATTGCTCAAATCATCATTAATTTCAGTAAATTCATATGATTCTTCAAACATATTTTCACACACTGAATTACCAATGGCGATTGCGGTTTCTGGGTAGTGGTGCATCATAATAACGCCATCTAAACCGCCAGTGACTTCAGAGCAAACGGCATAACCTTTAAAACGAAAATCATCAACACTGTCAACAAACGCTTCACCTGCTTCACCGGTTAACTTAGTCATAGCCTTTAAGCTGGCAAGCGATTCATTAATAAATGGGTATAAAATAACTTTATATAAAGCTTCAACTGACATTACGATTCCTTGGTTTTTATTATTTTTTTTATCATTACTAAAAAATACCATACTAAGCTCAAACTACAATTACAAATTTAGTGAGTTAAATTAGTAAACGGCTATCAATAGGAAAAAATTCACTGGCTGAATTAATCAGCGCTTGTGCGGTTAGCTCAGTAACGCCATAAACATAGCTTTCAACGCCATCACGTGTCATCACTTTACGTAACAACATCTCGAAATCACCATCGCCTGAAAGTAACACAATAATATCGGCGTCAACGGCAGCTTCCATAACATCAATGGTAATGCCAACATCCCAATCGCCTTTTGCTGAACCATCACGACGTTGAATGAATGGCTTTAATTTGACATTAAAACCTATATGTTTCAGTGCTTTTTGAAATTTATGCTGCTGGTCATCACTGCGCTGTATCGCGTACGCGTTAGCGATAATAATATCGCCTTCTTTACTTATCTGTTGCCAAAACTCTCGATAATTAAATTGTCGGGCAAAAGTATCGCGGGTGGTGTAATAAATGTTTTGTACATCAACAAAAATTGCGATTTTCTTGGCGGGTAACTCTTTTTGCATAAATAGCCTAAAACGGATTTAACCGATAAGTATTAACGTTATTGAAAAAATTCTTTAGTTTTCATTATGGTACTTTTGATTTAGCCAATTTGACAGGTAAATATGGGGCTTCACCCTTTTAGTTAGAGCAAAAAACTTGCGCTGATCTTAGTGAAAAAGAGACAACATTGCGGCTAAGTGATACAATAATGAGTCAAATAAAGTTGAGTAAAACAAGATGTTAGCCATTCGTAAATTATTCTATTTGTTACTTCGTTTACCGATAAAGTTATTGGTAAGTTGTAAAGTTGTTGCCGATAACTTAATAAATTCTGGTCAGTTCACGCCTGAACAACCGGTGTTTTATGTTTTACGCCATCAGTCTGCTAGCGATATTTTATCGTTACGCACCGCGTGTAAAAAAGCCAATTTACCCGATCCTTTAGAAAAAGTGTTGGTCAATGGTCAGGCATTGTCGCGATTATTATTTTTGGAAAAGCCAACAGCACTATTCCACTGGCGAAAACCAACAAAAACCACCGCCATTGCACAAGGTTTTGAACTATTAAACGCTCATGCGAAAGACGAAAACCTTGATGCACAACTAATTCCCGCCAATGTTATTTGGGGTCGTACGCCGACAAAAGAAAAAAACACCACAAATGTTGGTAACTTATTGGCAGATCAAGAATCCCCTACTTGGTTACGTAAATTTTTCATCGTATTGTTTCTAGGCCGCCATACTATGGTGCGCTTTAGTGAAGCTATTTCATTCCGCCATATGGCTGATAAACACGGTAGTGATGAGTCAAGTGCGCGTAAATTAATGCGTATTGCTCGTTTTCATTTTCACCGACAAATCATTGCAGCAACTGGCCCAAGGTTAATGCATCGTCAACAAATGTTTGAAACTCTATTGGTCAACCCATCGATTAAACGATTGATCACTGACGAAGCACAAAATAAATCAGTTAGCGAAGCAGAAATTAAGAAACAAGCCTTAGCAATAATGGATGAAATTGCCGGTGATTATCGCGATGTTACCGTACGTTTTGGCGAACGAATTCTTGGCTGGTTATGGAATCGTTTATACAATGGCATTGAAGTCAGTAAAGCTGAGCGTTTGCGTAATTTAGCGCAAGAAGGTCACGAAATTATTTATGTACCTTGTCATCGTAGCCACATGGATTATTTACTGCTTACCTATGTAATTTTCCAACAAGGGTTAGTAACACCTCGCATCGCTGCTGGCATTAACTTAAATTTCTGGCCTGCCGGACCAATATTTAGAAAAGCAGGGGCATTTTTCATTCGCCGTAGCTTTAAAGGTAATCGCTTATACTCCACAATTTTCCGTGAATATTTAGGGCTGCTTTTTGAACGTGGTTATTCAGTAAAATATTATTCTGAAGGTGGCCGCAGCCGCACAGGTCGCTTACTGTCACCGAAAACTGGCATGCTTGCTATGACCATACAAAGCTTATTGCGTGGCATCGACAGACCATTAACCTTAGTGCCTGTTTACTTAGGCTATGAACATGTAATGGAAGTGGGAACCTACCATAAAGAACTCAGCGGTAGTCAAAAGAAAGGCGAATCCATCTTTGGTGTTTTCAAAGCCATTCGTAATTTAAGAAACTACGGCAAAGGCTATGTGAACTTTGGTGAGCCAATTAATATCAATCAGTTTTTAAACAAAGAAGTGCCTGATTGGAAGCAAGCAATAGATCCAATTGATCCACAAAAGCCAAAATGGTTAACACCAAGTGTTAACACGCTAGCTCATCAAGTAATGACTTCAATCAATCAATGTGCAGCATTAAATGGTGTCGCTTTGGTTTCGTTAATTTTACATGCCACTGACAACAAAGCGCTGACAAAAGCTGAGCTGATCACGCAATTAGACTTTTTCTTAACGCTACAGCGCGCTGCACCTTATCATTCAGAATTGACCATACCGCAAGAAACCGGTGCTGAGTTACTTGCACATGTTATTACCTTGAACAAAGTCACAATCAACCAAGACAGTTTTGGCGAAATTGTTTCATTAACTGACAGCGCAATTTTAGAACTACGCTACTATCGCAATAATATACTGCACACCTTTATTTTGCCGTCGTTGGTTTGTCGATTATTAGAGCGTAACGCCAAAATTAGCCAAGATGATTTAGTGGCTCAAGTACAACGTTTAGTAGAGCTGTTAAAAACTGATTTGTTTTTATGGCAAAGCGCAGATGATGTTATTGCTCAGGTTGAAGATATTTGCCAATTCTTAACAAGCTACGAGATTGCTAAACAAACTAAAGCAGGCTTCTGGTCGTTAAGTAACGATAGCGAAACTCGCGCTAAAGTTCGCTTAATGGCCGAATGTGTTAATGAAACCATGCAAAGGTTCGCTATTATCACAACATTATTAGGTCGTTTAGCGCCAGTAGCTAAATCAGAGTTAGACGACAAGGTTGTCGCTATCGCTCAGCGTTTATCAGTACTTAATAACATCAATGCGCCTGAGTTTATCGACAAAAAAGCGCAATCAACCTTAATTCTAGCGATGAAAGATAAAGGTTATATTGTTACTGATGAGGACGACAAATTAGTTGATAGCAGCACGTTAGGCTTGTTGAAAGGTTCGGTGAGTAACTTAGTCGATATAGAAGTTTTACAAAGTATTATGCGCTAAACATGTAGCTGAAATAAGCATTTATTCGTATTGATAACAACGAGTAAATGCTTATTGATTTATCTAGGTGATTACTTAAGCACTACAAGTATTCAACAGTAACGCCAATAAAAACCACCAAACCAACATAGTGGTTGTTTAAAAATGCTTGAAAGCAACGTTCGCGTTCACGCCCTGCAATTAATATTTGCTGATAAGAGAAGAACCCCGCTGCAACCACCAAAGACAATTGATAAGGCCAACCAAACGCTAATATATCACCAACAGTGAATAATATAGCTAAGGTCATTAACTGCAAAAATAAGATAATACGCTTATCGTTGTTACCAAATATTATTGCCGTCGACTTAACACCAATTCGCAAGTCATCATCACGGTCAACCATGGCATACATAGTATCGTAAGCAACCGTCCATAAAACATTCGCGGTAAATAATAGCCAAGCAACAACCGGTATCTGTCCTTGTTCTTGAGCAAAAACCATAATCATTCCCCAACTAAATGCAGCGCCAAGCACCACTTGCGGAAAATGCGTAATACGCTTCATAAATGGATAACTTGCCGCCAAAAGTACGGCAACAAAAGATAGCATAATGGTGTAGTTACTTAAGGTTAGTACTAAGCCAAGCGAGAATAGAATAAATGTTGCGAATAATTGTAATGCTTCACTACTAGACAATGCTCCAGTAACTAAAGGCCGGTTTTGCGTGCGCTTTACTGCACCGTCTATTTTACGATCGGCAAAGTCGTTAATCACACAACCAGCACTGCGCATCAAAAATACACCTAAAGTAAACACCAATAGCATATGCAATGTTGGCCAGCCATCAGAAGCAATCCATAATGCCCAATACGTTGGCCACAATAACAGATAGGTCCCAATAGGTTTGTCCATGCGGGTAATTTGCTTAATCGCTGTTAATTTTTCCGTTAACTCACTCAATGTAATACCTTTCTATTCTTGATATGCAAAAGCACCGGGCAGGAAAACTTCCGCCACCATTAATGGTTTAGCGTCAAGTACAAATACTGAACGACGACCCCACATTGGCTGTAACACTTTTAATGATAAGTGTTCAGCAATTTTCGCAACACTTGATTGCTGATCGAAAGCGGCAACTTCTATCTTTTTACGCACTAAATCAGGATGATTAAAAAGTACTTGCCCTAATGACTGTGTGCCTAAATGGGCTAACTGTTGCTGCTCGCCAGTTAGCGAGCTAAGTGGTAATAAGCTACGAGCAAAAACTTGCGGTACTTCATCGCAATATAACAACACTTCGCGCACCAACACTTGCTCGCCAGCTAAAATATCAGCATTGGCTTCAATATCACTACACACTTCTATAGCTTGACCAAGTACTTCGACACGAAATTCCTCACTATGTTTTTTTAGCCTTGCCGTTAAAGATGCAGGGTCAAGCAACCAGTCGCGTAAGGTATTACTAACTATGACGCTACTTGGTTCTTGCCAAGTTGCTGTCATTTGTACAGGAAATAAAGAATGCTGTGCTGTCATACTCAGAAAAGATGCCTATAACTAAAGTTGCGAAAAACGACGTATGATAGCGTTTAGACAAGTAAAAATATAGCTTATTGACCGCCTCCTTCAGCAACAAATTTACCTTGCAGTTGTATTTTAGCTGTTAGCTATTGCGCGTTAAAAAAAATCAGCAAATAGTGCAGCACACAAATAAGATTCACGTTATTATTGAAAGCTATTACATTGTTTGCGTATGCTACTTAAGCAATTAACCAATTTTGATTTGAGTTCTCGTGTTATGAAAATGCCTTTTATTTTATTGCTAGCGCTACTAAGTGCAACATCAGCTAAAGCGGCTGACTATGCATATTTTGGCTTTGAACCGTCTATTGTCACTAACTACGTCGCCGTAAAGAAAAAAATGGGCTATGTCCGTCTAACAGTAGAACTGATGATTGAAGATGCTTCTAACTACGAAGTTGTTGAACATCACTCGCCGTTACTTCGTGACGCAATTATCAATATTATTGGTCAGCAACCTGAATCAAAAGTTAAATCAATTAATGGCCGTCATGAAATTCAACGTTTATGCGAAGAAAAAGTGAAGCAATTACTGGAAAAAGAAACGGGTAAGCCATTAATTAAAAAATTATTATTTACTCAATGGTTAGATAATTAATTTCAGGTAATTAGAAGCAACAACTAGCTATTATTGGCGATGATATGACAGCAATAAAAAGCACATTTTAGCCTTAGCTAGTGTGCTTTTTTTCTTTTAGCACTTTGATATAAGCTAAACAACAGCCACTGATCAAGCCTAATAGATGTGCGGTATTGGCAATATTAAACGGCAGTATAGTGGTATAGCCCAATAACAACCAAAACAGCATAAAGCCAATAATAGGTTTTGATAAGGTTAAGCCTTTTTCTGGCATTAACCAACCAAGCCACCACACATAGCCAACCAAGCCATAAACAACGCCAGATAAACCACCAAAATATGGCCCATCAACCAAAAACTGACCTACATTAGAAGCCAACGCGGTCGCTAAAAATATTTTGATTAAGCTGGCTTTACCAAATGCCTTTTCAATTGCTCCACCCAGTTGCCACCACCACATGGTATTAAAAACTACATGTAGCCATGAAAAATGGAACAACGCAGGACCTAATAAACGATGCGGCGCTTGCGTAATTTGTTCAATCGTAAGCTGCGGATAAAACTGTAGTTGCTGAAAAATAACCGTAGCCCAACCTAGTTCGCTAGCAATAAACACTAACCAACATAAACTAAATATGGTTAACGTCACTAAGCCAGCGTGGGCAAAGAATTGTTCTTTAAAACTACTTAATAAAGCCGGAGAATGTGGATTTACATCAGTTATGGTGCCATTTTGCCAAGCAGCCTGCTGATATTTAGCGTGATGAGGTTGTTCAATAAATTGCTTGAATTCAGTCAGGGCTAAATCATATTTATCCTGCGAGCAATAAATAACAAAGCTTTCACTTTCAGGGACTACCTGCGCCTTAACCCCAATAGTGCCAACATAATCACAAAACAGTAACGCGATATTGTGATGTTGAACACTAACCAGTGGGCGCAGATTTTCAGTCATCATTAACGTGCAACAGCTTCCGGATACTGTAATTGCCAATCAGTAAAGCCACCATCAAGTGAATACACTTCGGTGAAATCTTGACTGATCAGAAACTGCGCTGCTTGCTGACTTGAAATACCGTGGTAACAACAAACCACAACAGGGGCATCAAAATCAGCATCACGTAAAAAGTCAGGTAAACTTTCATTACTCAAATGCAAAGCATTAGGAATATGGCCAGCTTGAAACGACGCTGGGTCGCGAATATCAACTACCACATGTGATTCATCAGCTAATACGTTATGCAGTTCACTGATTTGCATATGTTTAAAATTTTCTTCGCTACTTGCCATTATTCATTATTCCCAATTTAAGATAACTTTGCCTGATTGTCCTGAGCGCATGATATCAAAACCTTGCTGAAAATCATCAATATTAAAGTGATGAGTGATAATTGGTGATAAATCTAAGCCAGATTGAATCAAACTTGCCATTTTGTACCAAGTTTCAAACATTTCTCGACCGTAAATGCCTTTAATAGTTAAACCTTTAAAGATAATTTGGCTCCAATCAATCGCCATATCTTGCCCAGGAATACCTAGCATGGCAATTTTTCCGCCATTATTCATGTTGGCTAACATATCGGTAAATGCCGATGGCACACCCGACATTTCCATACCCACATCAAAACCTTCGGTCATGCCTAATTCAGCCATCACATCTGTTAACTTTTCTTTGCTAACATCAACCGCGCGCGTTGCGCCCATTTGGCGAGCAAGGTCTAAACGGTATTCATTAACATCAGTAATAACCACATGACGAGCACCAACGTGTTTCGCTACGGCTGCCGCCATAATACCAATAGGGCCTGCGCCAGTAATTAATACGTCTTCACCGACTAAATCAAACGATAAGGCGGTATGTACAGCGTTGCCAAATGGGTCAAAAATTGCGGCTAAATCATCAGAAATTTCATCGGGTAATTTAAAAGCATTAAATGCCGGAATGACTAAGTATTCAGCAAATGAACCTTCGCGGTTAACACCAACACCAACAGTATTACGACATAAATGCGTACGACCACCACGACAGTTACGACAATGACCACAAGTAATGTGCCCTTCGCCTGAAACGCGATCGCCTAAAGAAAAGCCACGGACTTCTTGGCCAATGCCCACTACTTCGCCAGCATATTCATGACCAACAACCATAGGTACTGGAATAGTTTTTTGCGACCATTCATCCCAGTTATAAATATGAATATCAGTGCCACAAATAGCCGTTTTTTTAATTTTGATTAACAGGTCATTATGACCTAACTCCGGCTTAGGTGAGTCGGTCATCCAAATGCCCGGTTCTGCCTTTAATTTTGCTAAAGCTTTCATTATTAACCCTCAATCACTTTCATTTCTTTGCCGATGCGGATAAAGGCTTCAATTGCTTTATCTAATTCAGCTTTAGTATGCGCTGCAGAGATTTGCGTACGAATACGTGCTTGGCCTTTTGGTACAACTGGGAATGAGAAGCCAATAACATAAATACCTTCAGCTAATAAGCGATCAGCCATAGCACTTGCCACTTTCGCATCACCTAACATCACAGGAACAATAGCGTGGTCTGCACCAGCACAAGTAAAGCCAGCAGCTTCCATTTGCGTTCTAAAGTATGAAGCATTGTCTTTCAAGGTTTTACGTAACTCATCACCGTCAGCTAATAAATCAATCACTTTAATTGATGCATTAACAATTGCAGGAGCTAAAGAGTTTGAGAATAAGTAAGGACGTGAACGTTGACGTAACCATTCAACCACTTCTTTTTTAGCTGCAGTGTAACCGCCTGACGCGCCACCCATTGCTTTACCTAACGTACCGGTAATAATGTCTACACGACCCATTACTTCACAGTACTCATGGCTACCACGGCCTTGTTCTCCAACAAAACCAACTGCGTGTGAATCATCAACCATTACCATAGCATTGTATTTATCAGCTAAATCACAAACGGCTTTCAAGTTGGCAATAACACCGTCCATTGAAAATACGCCATCAGTAGCAATTAACTTAAAACGAGCGCCAGCTTCATCAGCTTCTATTAAGCGTGCTTCAAGCTCTGCTGCGTCATTGTTTGCGTAACGGAAACGTTTTGCTTTACATAAACGCACGCCATCAATGATTGAAGCATGGTTTAAAGAATCAGAAATAATCGCGTCTTCAGGGCCTAATAATGTTTCAAATAAACCAGCATTAGCATCAAAACAAGAAGAATATAAAATGGTATCTTCCATGCCTAAGAAGTTACTTAATTTTTGCTCTAAGGTTTTATGAATGTCTTGGGTGCCACAAATAAAGCGTACTGACGCCATACCAAAGCCGTGCTCGTCTAAACCTTCTTTAGCGGCAGCAATTAACGAGGGATGATTGGCTAATCCTAAGTAGTTATTAGCACAAAAGTTCACAACATCTTCACCAGTGTTTACTGCTATTTGTGGTTGCTGTGCGGTAGTAATAACACGCTCAGCTTTGTATAAACCATCTTCTTTTACTTGCTCTATTTGTGCAGTTAAATGCGAGTAAAAACCTTTCGTTGATGCAGAATCAGTCACGTTAATTCCTTAAAATAATGTTGATGTATGTTTGTCGTTCAATAGCACTATTATCAGCCTTTAAGATAAGATAAAAAAGTGACACTAATTTGTTAATATGACCTTTCTTATAGTTAAATTGACATATACAGGTGTCAAAGTGTAAATTAATAGCTGTTTTATGAATTTATTGGTATATGGAGTGTAGTTTGCTAACTGAAAAAGATGAAGAATTACTGGCAATATTACGAGTGAATGCCAGAGCAAGTATTTCAGATATTGCTAGAGCAACAGGCGTTTCCAGAACCGCAATACAAAACCGTCTTAATAAACTTGAGAACAATAAAGTTATTGAAGCTTACAGCGTGGTGTTAGGCAGCGAATATACTAGCGGATTGATTTCGTCGAATGTGTCATTAAAAGTAAATCCAAACTTAAGAAAAACCATTTGTGTCGCCTTAAGAAAAGTACACCAAATTAGCCATATTTATTCTATTAGCGGCGAATACGACTTGTTAGTCACCATACAAGCCAGCACTTTAGAAAAGCTTAGTGAGGTACTCAATATGGTGTGTTCAACTGAAGGGGTAGAAAGAACTAACTCTTCCATTATTCTTGATACTATCTTTGAACGATAAACCTTAGCGCTAAGCACGCAAATTAATTGCGTTATCAAAATATAAGAATTAATCCGTTTGCTATCATCTTTAGGTATACTAGTGAGCATAGACAGTTGATTTTGAGTCCGTTTGAGTGCGAAATTTTTTAGCTTTATTCCTTTACCGCTTATTGTTTTTATTATTAACACCAATACTTTTAATCGTATTGCTTATCCGGTCAATTAATCACTCAGAATATCGCCAACGGCTTACCGAACGTTTAGGCTTACTATCAAAAAAATTAAAAACTGGCGGCATTGTTGTTCATGCGGCGAGTGTTGGCGAAGTTATCGCTCTTAAACCTTTTATTACTCAGCTAATTGCTCAACATCCGAATACTGCTATTACGGTAACGACCTTCACGCCAACGGGGTCAGCACAAGTCAGCAAACTTTTTGGTAAACAAGTACAACACTGCTACTTACCGCTCGATAATATAATTTCAACGCAGTTGTTTTTACAGCGCTTAAAGCCTCAAGCTATGGTTTTTATGGAAACTGAATTATGGCCAAATTTAATCTCCCAATGCCAAGCTAAAAACATCAAGCTAATGCTAGTTAACGGCCGTTTATCTGATAGTTCAATGCGCAGTTATAAAAAGCTAAGCTGGTTAATTGCGCCAGCAATTCAGCGCTTTGACAGCATATTAACCCAAAGCCAAGTCAATCAAGATAATTACTTAGCGATGGGAGCAAACACAGAGCGGTGCCAATTATCAGGCAATTTAAAGTTTGATATTTCCTTGAATGCTGATGTTGCAGCCAAGCAAACAGAGCTAGCAAACCTAATAACAGAAAAGCGTAATATTTGGCTGATTGCCAGTACTCACCCCGGTGACGAATCATTAGCACTAAAAGCCTTTGAGCTAGTAAAACAACAAGACAACTCAGCATTGTTGATTATTGTGCCACGCCACCCAGAACGATTTGAGCAAGTAGTTAAGCTAGCAGAAGAGGCTGGTAACAAGGTGCTCAAACGTAGTCAAAAACAAGCAGTAACACTAAATACCAATGTTTGGATTATTGATACCTTAGGTGAATTGTTAGCAGCTTGTGCATTAGCTGATGTGGTAACCATGGGCGGAAGTTTCAATGAAATTGGTGGTCATAACCCATTAGAGCCAGCATTATTTCACAAGCCAGTGCTCGTGGGCCCAAATATGAGTAATTTCAAAGAAATTTTAGCACAATTGATATCTGCACAAGCGATAGTGCAAATTGCCGAAAATAACGCTATGCCACACGCGTTGGCGACCGAAGTGCTAGGTTTATTTTTTGATAGCACTGCAGCACAATTACTAGGGAAAAATGCTTACCAAGTGGTACAGGCAAATCAAGGAGCGACTCAGCGCTCATTGACTGCTTTGCAAAATCTACTTAACTAGTTGAGCATTTAGACGAGCTATAAATAGGCGTTAAACCAAGCAACGATTTCCTGCGTTGCTTTCGCTTTATTTTGAACTAGTCCGTGATTATCGCCGGGATAAAGTACCAGCTTATGCGGAATATCAGCTTTTTCTAATGCTTCGGCTAACGTTATAGACTGCTCAACTGAAACACGTTCGTCAGACATACCATGAAGTAGTAAAATGGGTACATCTTGTGGAATTTTATCCAACCAATAAAGTACAGAGCGTTTTTCAAGCTCGGCCTGTTTATTCTGTGCATAATTAGGAATGCGTTTTTTATAAACCCTTTCCATTATAGGTCGCTGTTTTAAGCCAACAATAGCGTCTGATTTACCTGCTATCACTGCTACTGCTTTAACTTTATCCGTTTGCTTTAGCGCTAAATATGTTTGCATGCCTCCACGGCTCGCGCCTAACATACCTATGCGCTTGTCATCCGCGCCAGCAATACTTGGGATAAGCTTAAATAATGCCGTAACATCATTTACATCTTGACCACCAAACTCATCATCATGTGTCTTATCTTTGTAAAAGGTGCCGCGGTACTGGCTGCCAATAATCACAAAACCCTCCCAAGCTATTGGAAATAAATTGCGCATCATAGAAGCAAACTTAACTGCACTATAATCGCCATTACCACCACGGTTATAGATCACTACCGGTAATTTTTCAGTACTGCCTTTTGGTTTTATTATAAAACCGTTAACTTTAATACCATCAACTAGATACTCAAATGTTTGGCAAGTAAGTTGTTCTTTAAAAGTGCTAAACGCCTCTTGCGTAAATGTTCTGTCAAAACGAGCTAAAGCACGCTTTATTTTTGCTTCTGTTTTAAACTTATTTTGATACTTTCGTGCCATACTTTCACGCCAAGTATCATAGCCACTGAAGTTTTGACGAAAACAGTTTCTTTCAGCAAGAACACTTTTATCGGCAATAAGTTCAGCCGTATGGCCAAATAACGGTAATAGCAAAAAAAATAATGCAATGAAGGTTTTATTCATCTTAAGTCCTTATAAATGAATGAAAATAAAGAATTGGATACTACGGCTCATTCATTGAGCCATGCAGCTGAACTTACAATACAGGTTTATTTTTTAAGGTAAAGCCTAACACCTAAAACAGTTAATAAAATCAGTAAGATTAAACCCAGAACTCCTAACACTTGGTCTACCCTTTTATGTGAAGTCCACTGTAAATAATGCACCTTGTACAACAAGTTGATTAACTGAGTGTCTTGCCCCTTTTGACTTAAGCGTAAGTTATTCCAATCCAGCTTTATCTCAACGCCAGTATTGGTTTGAGCTGATAAACCATCTAGTTTAATCACGTCGCCATAACGTTCACTATTACCAGTAAAGGCATCAAGCAATAAAGCTTTAAATTCTGCTTCAGAAGGTGTCGGTTTAAGCAACAACGAGTTAGGGTCTAAATGCTCGGTTTTATTATTGGATTTTACCAATAAATGATCACCCAAAGTGCTAGTTACCAGCTTAATTTCTTGCCATTCTTTATTTGGTCGAACAACTATCGAATCGCTAAGCGGGTAGGTTTTAACTGATAGTTGTTCATAGGCACCTTGATAGCCTGGTTTGATAAAAAATATGATGCCTGTAATTGTCCACCCCAACATAGGTAAAACTAAAATTAGGCCAATAATTTTGTGCAGTTTTCTACTTTTTATCACGTTATAAATTCTTCTTATTATAGTATTTTAATGAGGCTTTTATGGGTCAATGCAATTAAGCCGTTACACGTTCTTCGGCAACTTCTTTTATTCGCACTGGTATTGAAAAGTCTGCTTGAGTATCAAGTGCTAAGGGAATTAACCACCGTAAATTAGGAATAATCTTTTTTGGTAAGTCAGCTACTTTTAGTATATGAACCTCTTCAGCTTCAACCGTTAGCGCATCAAATGCGAGATCGGATTGAGCAAAATACATATCAACATCGTAGCAGTTAGCGCGAAATACATTAGCAAAGCAGGTCCAATCTTCAGGCCGAGTGGTTACACCCGTTTCTTCAGAAAACTCTCTCACCATAGCATCAATCGATGATTCATTTGCTTCAACTTTGCCGCCAACGCCATTAAACAAACCTCGCTGCCATACTGGGTTTATTTTCTTAATTAGCACCACGTGGCTTGAGTCTTGGGAAAACAAAAATCCGGTAACATATTTTTTCACTACAACTTCCATTAGCTATTTACACACCGCATCAGGCTTATACCGTCTATATCTGTTGAGAAGCCAAAACTTTCGTAAAACGCTACCATTTCAGGCAAACAATATAATTCAAAGTGTTTAACGCTATGTAAATCTTTATGCTGCTTAACTAAACTCATTAGTTGTTGACCTAACCCCGCTCCTTGATGTGATTTATCAACAATTACATCAAATATAATGGCCTTAAAAATGAAATCGGTGATCACACGAGTAAACGCTATTAGGTTGTCATCTTCATCCAATATGCCGATACAAACTTGCGAGCCTTCAAGGCAACGTTTAGTTTCCTCAACTGTACGGTCACTACTCCACCAAGCTTGTTTATGAAGCCAATAAACTTGTTCAATATGTTTATCCGTAAAGCTATAAATGACTTTCATCTACTTCCCTGTAGTTAACTGAGCCAACTAACTAAGCCAATTCTGCATAGTTATCAGCAATCAATCGGTCGATAGTTTGATTCACTTGTGTGATGCTAATCTGCATCATTAGGTCTTTGCCTTTAGCGCGGGTACCCCAAGGCAGTTGACTAACACTTTTACTATATTGCAATTGAATTGCCGCTTCATAGGCACTTACTACATATTGTGGATATAAATAAGGCCCAGTACGCTTAGGATTACTGTGAGCGTATAAACCGACCACAGGCGTACCAACCGTAACCGCCATATGAGCAGGACCGGTATCAGGCGCGATGACCAAGTGCGCAACTTTTAATACCGCTAGCAATTGCTTTAAACTTGTTTCACCAACTAGATTAAGAATTTCATTTGCACCAACACTAAATTCACTGCGACTAATAATAGCTTCAGCAAGCAGTTTTTCCATCGTTGTTGGGCCACCACAAATAACCACCTTAAAACCGCGAGCATTTAAGTGTTCTGCGGCCTGAGAATAACCTTCTGCATGCCAATTGCGTTCTGCCTTACTGGCGGCAGGGCAAATAATAGCGATTGGTTTATCTGCTTTATTATTAGTACTGAGCTTTTCACTTGCCCACAGTTGGTCTTCATCTGTAATTGGCATATGCCATATCGGCGCGCTAGCTTCTAAACCCAAAGCCTCTGCAAAGCCCATAAAGCCGTCTAATACATGCGGTTCAGCTTGTGCTGCGACTTTTTTGTTAGTAAATAGCCACTGTGCTTCTTTTGCCCGTTGGTTATCAAAGCCTATTTTAACTTTTGCCGGAATACATAAACTAGCAAGGCTTGCGCGCAATGCCACTTGCATATGCAGCAAAACATCAAATTTTCGGCCTTTTAATTTTGCTCGTAAATCACGATAACCTTGCAAGCCAGCTCGCTTGTCGAAAATAACAAATTCAACTCCTTCCATACCTTGCAGCAAACTTGCTTCAATTTTACCAATCACCCAAGTGATTTTGGTCTCTGGCCACTGCCGTTGAATATTTTGCACCATTGCAACAGCGTGACAAACGTCACCAATAGCCGATAAACGTAATAAACATAAATTTTTTGGCACAGATAATTGACCCAGCATAAAGGAATCACCACAATAGGAGCAGAAATATAATATAGGTCTATTATCTTGAACCAGCCCGCAATTGTAAAACCCTGTCAGGAAAAATCTTTTCAACGAGGCAACATTTACTGCCGTTACGACAATATTGAAATTGATTCATTTGCACCAGAAATGCTCGACGGCGAATATTGGCAAGCAGAAAATGCCATTGTTGGCAGTGCACAAGGACGTGGTACCACTTGGTTTATTGCAACTGAAAATTCAAAAAATGTCCTGCGAAATTGGGTATTACGTCACTATTATCGCGGCGGCTTAATTGGTAAAGTTATCAACGATCAATATTTCTATACTGGCCTAGAAAAAACCCGTGCTGCACGTGAATTTTCTTTGTTGAAAACTATGCGTTCATTAGGTTTACCTGCACCAAAACCTGTTGCGTTTCGTGTGGAAAAACGTGGGATTTTTTATCGCGCTGATTTACTGTCATCTCGTATCGAAAACGCCAGTGACCTAGTCGGAGTGTTGAGCGATAAACAAATTGACGATGCCTTGTGGTTTGCTATTGGCAAAGTCATCAAAGCATTTCATCAACACGGCATTTATCATCATGATTTAAATGCTCACAACATATTAGTCGATGATAACAATCAGGTTTTTTTAATAGATTTTGATCGTGGCGAACAGCGAACAACATTAGAAAAATGGCCTGAAGAGAATATGGCTAGATTATTACGATCATTTCGAAAAGAATGTCATCGAGTGGTTAACTTTCAATGGCAAGAAGAAAACTGGCAAGCCTTGATGAAAGGTTACCAGTCTTAACTCAATACAATAGCAGTTTAGGCTGCGTCTAAACTGTCTTGGCAGCGTTGGCGATACATAGCACGAGCTTTCAAAAACTCATCTTTTGCTGATTCACTAATGTACGGCTGAATGATAACTAAAATTTTCAAAACGCCTTGATAAAATACCGCGTCGTTAATTTCAGTATCATTGTTTTGCGTTTGGTAAAAGCTTAACCAAAAGGTATTCACTAAACGTAAAATGCTAACAATATCTGGTAAGTCTTCATCTAAAAACTCCATCATTTTAGCTTCACGTAATGAAATTAATAATTCGCTTACACGTTGCGCAATAAAGCTTTGCACTTCTACGTACTTATCATGAAGCAATGGATTTTTTGCCAATAACACAGGTAAGTTACTGTAGAAAAAGCGGAATTTCATCATTGCTTGAAAAACCACATCCATATACAAAATAATGGCATCGAGCGGTTTTACGTCAGGGCTAACTTCAGGCATGGTCTCTATCAGTAAGTTACGCGCATACTCTTCGTAAATTGACAAAATAATGTCTTCTTTATTACGGAAGTGGTAATAGAGGTTACCTGGACTAATACCAAGATCGGCAGCAATATGATTAGTGGTAACATTACGTTCACCTTGTTCGTTAAACAATACAATGCTGGCTTGGATTATTTTATCCCGAGTTTTCATGAATACTACTTCTTGTATTTGTCGACATAGATTTTTCTATCATACTATCAAAATTAGCCAAAATTAAAGTCTTTCGAGTAAATACTTTAAGCAGAACCAATATTGACACCTGTTAGATTTGAGTGCATGGTAGTTTTTCTAATCAATAATAGGGAAATAAAATGATAAGTAATTGGCATGAAAGTATTAATAAACGGGATGCTTCAAAATTAGGCTCCATGCTTAGTGACAATGCAGTATTGCACTCACCGGTTATTCATACACCGATCCAAGGTAAAAAAATGGTTTCGATGTATCTACAAGCTGCTTTTCATACTTTTCTTACCGACGATTTTCACTACGTTAAAGAATTCGTTAATGGCCAAACCACCGTACTTGAATTTCAATTGACGCTTAACGGTATAGAAGTAAATGGCATTGATATGATCACCTGGAATGATGACCAACAAATTACTGAGTTCAAAGTCATGATCAGACCATTCAAAGCACTAAATATGATTAATGACCAGATGACGGCCATGTTAGCAAAACTTCAACAACAAGTGCCGCAATACGCTCAGTAATAAAGATAGCTTTGAAATTCGGTAGTTTGCCATTTACAATAAGGTTTTTATGCCATTAAAAACCTTAAAACTATGCCAGTAAAAGCAATTTATCCGGGAACATTTGATCCGGTAACTAACGGCCATGCCGATTTAATCGAACGAGCCAGTCGTTTATTTAGTGAAGTAATTGTTGGCATCGCCGCTAGCCCAAGTAAAAAACCTCGCTTTGATTTAGCACAGCGCGTTGCTTTACTTGAAGCAGTAACAAGCCACTTACCCAATGTCAGTGTTGTCGGCTTTACCGGCTTATTAGTCGATTTTGCTAAAGACCATCAAGCTAATGTACTAATCCGTGGTTTACGCGCAGTTTCAGATTTTGAATACGAATTCCAACTAGCGAACATGAACCGCCGCTTGTCGCCAGATTTAGAGTCAGTGTTCTTAACGCCTGCGGAAGAAAATTCTTTTATATCTTCTACTTTAGTAAAGGAAGTTGCCTTACATAATGGTGATGTTAGCCAATTTGTCCATCCAGTTGTTAAGCAAGCGCTTGAGCAATCTTTACTAAAAGATAAGAAAAAATAAAAACTCACTCCAGTTTTTAGCAATAAAAAAGCAGCTCTAGGAGCTGCTTTATAATATTAATCGACTTTAATTTATCTCGCTCACAGCACTTGAAAAGCCTGAAACTAGTGTTTCAATAGCTCTGCCAAGCTTTGCTCTTTTGATAGTAAATCTTTAGCGCCTGATGTCAGTCTGTGGGTGCCATGACAACGGGCACATGCCTGCACAGCCAACGCTCCTAAATCCATACCTTGATCTTTAAGCGTCCCTGTCTTCAAACTATTTTCTAGACTTAACAGGGTTTCATTCATTTCTTCACTTGGATAGCTTTGTTTATCTTGTTTATGACAGTCGGTACATACCTCACCCAGTTGTTGCATACCTTCTTTAAGCTCGGTTAACGAAGATAAAGCAAGCTCCGTCATACTATCTTCTGACGCTATCTTGATCTGATTAACTTGCTTAATTAGGCTTTGCATATGGGTGTTAAATGGCAGTAAAGGTTCAACTTCAGTTGCTGAAAAGTCTGGCGCTCGATACGTCAGGGCAGTAATTTCTCGGTAATCACTATGACAAGAGTCACAGTTTTTTTGCAAATTATCCACTGTAGTTAATACGCCGGTATAATTTTGCTGAGCAACGTGGTTTTTTAAGTTTTCAAGTGTTGATGTTGCAAGCTTTTTATCCCAACTAGGTACCATTTCAGCAATTTTAAGATAATGCTTATTCAACGAAGCAGCCCATTTATCAAGATGCTTTTGGTCTTTTTCTTGGGCATAAAATGCTACTGCCTGTATTTCACGGCGTAGCTTAAACATATTGTGCAACCAAACCTGACGTTTGTTTTCTGGCTTATACCATTGCGCCAATTCTGTTGGTGGCGTTTTAATAATAACGGCTTTGTCGTTATGTTTATAAACAAGCCCTGCTATCACTAAAGCAAGAATTGCTTGCAGTACAATAAAATAAATCCATCTCATAGTGTTTACAATTCCCGAGCCAAGTATAAATTCGTGCGATATAGAGATAATTGTATACTAGGAATTTAAATAAGCAGTTGATCAGGCGCAAAAAATCACACTAAGTCATAGCAACCAACACTTTACTTCGTTATTTAATGACTTAGCTCTTAAGTGATTTAGTTTGTTGGCTTCTTCGCTGCTTTTTTCTTACTAGGCACTTTCCGCTTAGCTTTAGGTTTTGCTGCTTGCTTTACGGTTTGTTCAGGTAGAACTTGGCATTGTGGGCAGAAAACCGAGCTGCGATTTGATTGACGAATTTCTTCTAATACGCTTTGGCAACCATCGCATTTTTCACCAGCGCGGCCATAAACAAATAACTTTTGCGCAAAATAGCCCGGTTTACCGTCAGCTTGGGTAAAATCTTTTAAGGTAGTGCCACCTTGTTCAATAGCGGCCGCTAAAACTTGTTTAATAATATCGGTTAGCTCATTAAACTTTTCTTCACTAACACTATTTACTAACGTTGCAGGGTGAATACTGGCAATAAACAATGCTTCATTGGCATAAATGTTACCGACGCCAACTACAACATGGTTATCCATCAAAAAGGTTTTAATCGGCACTTTACGGTTACCGGCTTTGGCAAATAAATGCCCATAGCTAAAATCATCGGTTAGCGGCTCAGGCCCAAGCTTTGTTAAAAGCCCTTGTTGATCTAAATGTTCTGGAAACCACAATACTGCGCCAAATCGGCGTGGATCATTTAAACGCAATATTTTTTCATTATCAAACAGCATTTCAAAATGGTCGTGCTTAATGGCTGGCGTGTCTTGCTCTAAAATTCGCACTGAGCCTGACATACCTAAATGCAGTAACAAAGTACCATTAGAAAACCGCAGTAATAAATATTTAGAACGGCGCTCTATTTTTTCTAAAGTTTTACCGACAACACTATGCACTTCTTCTGGAATAGGCCAACGAAGTTTGGCATTGCGCACCACAACATCTTCAACTTGTTTGCCGGCAATGTGTGGGGTAATGCCTAAACGGCATACTTCAACTTCTGGTAACTCTGGCATCTACAATCAGTCCTAGTTTTATTTAGTTTCTGCAGTCGCCATGCGGGCAACAAGCGCATCAGCAAAACGTTGTGGAGAAGCAGCATCCATATTGAAATATAGTGACGGCTCAATTAATTCCGCTTCCATCAAAGCAAAGGTATCTTGATGACGAACAAAATCAATACGGGCATAAAGTAAATCACCGTGCAACTTGCTAATGGCTTGCATAGTTTTATTAGCTGCAGCTTCAAGTGCAGGCTCAGGAGTTACTGATAATAATCCGCCACCATGCTCTTCTTGTACGCGAAAATCACCTTTTGCTGGTGTTTTTAATATCGCGTGACTAAATTCGCCATTGAAATAGAACAAAGAAAACTCACCTTCTTGGCAAATATCAGCCATAAAAGGTTGTACCATCAATTCTCGACTGGCAAATGCTGTGCTTAATTCAGCAATTTTACTTTGGTAGTTATCTTGAGTTAACCAAAAAGTATTATCAGCGTTAGCACTCACTCTTGGCTTTAAAACTATTTGCGCCGTGGAAAAATGCGTAAAATACTCAGCAAGATCATCAGCATTAAAGGCATCCGGCCACAATGTTGGTACAATAGTGACATCGTCAGCTTCTAAGTGAGTTAGGTAAATTTTATTAATATTCCACTGCACTACATTTAAGCTATTTTCTAGACGAGCACTTGATTGCTCAATGTTGGTAAGCACTTTCACGAAGCTTTCCATATCATCTTGATAGTCCCAAGGACTGCGAATAACCACCACTTCATAATCTGACCAGTTCACTGAACTATTGCGCCATGAAACCACTTCCGTTTGCCAACCTAATGCCAACATTGGCTGATCAATTAAGTCATCATACGCTTCAAAGTCAGCCAAACTGTCCATTGATAAAATTGCACATTTTCTCATAATAATTCATTTTCTCTGCGATGTAGCTGTGAACGAACACAAACAAGGGTGAGTTAATTAGCAAAAATTTCTTGTGGAAATAACTGCCCGTAAATTTCTATTGGCAACGCTAGCCATTGTTGTTGCTGTGGGTTAAAAACCAGTAATTGTTGCTCGGTTGCATAAACATTTAATTGTAATGGCTCTGCAAGACCTGCAATATCAAGCTTAACGTCGAGGGAAAATTGTCGATCAATTTCTGGTGCTTGTGCCATCACTTCACCAGTGCTTTGCTGCCATGACATCATCATTTGCTCTAACGCTTGGCCCGAAATATTCGCTGGATTCGCACGCCAAGTACGACCTATTCGCTCGACTAAAACCACATTTTCTATCGTCAACGCCAATATCACTTGCTGTGGGTCAATAATAGCAAGTGCTTGGCTAGCACTGTTATCAGAGCTTTCACCTTCAGGTGAATAAACTTTTTTATTAACAACATTAATAAGCAGAATAAAGCCCATTACCGCAAAGATAATGACATTATTCCAACCGGTTTTTGATAATTTAATCATGACACAACGCTAAGCTTTTAAACTGATGATCATCATACGAAATAATTGAGCTTAATTGTACTTAGCTTTACACTAGTAAGCACGCATATTGTATCCAATTATAAAAATATCAAACCTAAAGCAAGGCTTTTCATATGAAACTAAAACAATTAAGTGCTGGCATGTTAATGCTCAGTGGCTTGTTCTGCTCATCAAGCACCTTTGCAAACCAAGCAAGCGAGCAGTTTACACAGCTACTTGACGATCATTGGCAAACAGCAAATAAAGAGCAAATATTCTTCCGTAAAGACCCTGATGCATTCCGTATGAATGGTAAGTTGCCAGAAATGTCGGCAAATGGTCGTGAACGTCGGTCAAAGTACAACAATGAATTGTTAGCTCGTATAGAAAATATTGACGTAACAAAGTTATCTACTGCCGATCAAGTCACTTACCGTCTATTCAAATATGAACGCGAAGCAGAAGCAAAAAGCTATCAGTTTCAAGACCATTTATACCCACTAACTTATTACTCAGGGTTTCACAGCTACTTTGCTGGCGCACCAGCGAATATGTCGTTTTTAACGGAAAAAGATTACAGTAATTATTTAGTTAGCTTGGCTGACTACCCACGTTATAACCAAGAACACATTGTTGATCTGAAGCAAGCTATTGCTTTAGGTCACACCCACTATTGTGAAAGCTTTAAAGGTTACGAAAAGTCGATTAGTAAGCATTTAGTCAACAATGTTGAGGACAGTGTTTTTTATGCTCCGATGAAAAATATGCCCAAGGCTATTTCAGCGGCACAGCAAACAAAATATCGCCAGCAAGTTAAAGCCTTGATCACCGATACCGTATTGCCTGAATACCAAGCGTTCTACAATTTCTTTACGCAAGAATATATGACTAACTGCCGCACAACTGCAGGTATTAGCAGTGTGAAAGGTGGCGATGACTACTATCAATACCTAATTGAGTATTACACCACGACTAACTTATCGGCTGATGAAATACACCAAACCGGTTTAGATGAAGTTGCCCGTATTCGTAAAGAAATGCAGCAAATAATCAAAGAAGTTGGCTTTAAAGGTGAATTTAAAGACTTCATTCAATTTTTACGTACTGATGAGCAATTTTATACCGATAGCGCGTTAGATATGCTGGAAAAAGCCAGCTACATTACCCGTAAAATGGCGGCACAATTACCGAAATGGTTTTCAGTACTCCCTCGTCAAACCTTTGATATTAAATCAAGCCCTAATGGCGGTGCTTACTACGTAGCTTCAGATGGCAGTGGCACCACATCGGGAACTTACTTTTTAGAAACTAAAAATTTAGCAAGTCAGCCGTTATATACGCTTGAAGCGCTTACTTTCCATGAGGCAGAACCCGGTCATCACTTCCAAAGTGCTATCGCACAAGAAGTTGAAATGGCAGAATTCCGTAAAACGCTTTATCACGCTGCTTACGGGGAAGGCTGGGGTTTATATTCAGAACGCTTAGGCAAGGAGATTGGCTTTTACCAAAACCCTTACAGCGATTTTGGTCGTTTAACCTATGAAGCATGGCGTGCTTGTCGCTTAGTAGTGGATACAGGTATTCATGCAAAAGGCTGGACTCGACAGCAAGCGATTGATTACTTAGCTGAAAACACCGCTTTAAGCATGGCAGATGTTATTGGCCAAATCGACCGTTACATTAGCTGGCCAGCACAAGCGTTATCATACAAAATTGGTGAAATAAAAATTCGTCAATTACGCGCTAAAGCTGAAAAAGCATTGGGTAAAAAGTTCGATATTCGAGCGTTTCATGATCAAATGCTGAAAAACGGTAGCTTACCTATGGCATTGCTTGAAGAGTTAACGATGGATTGGGTAAAACAGCAACAATCATAATTTCAAAGCATTATTAAACAGTAAAAATAAAGGAGAACGCACGTTAAGTGCTTTCTCCTTTTTTATTGTTATTAGCCAATACCAGACGAACTATTTATCGTTCTGTTCGCTAGATTTTAGCAGGTGAAATAATATCCGTTCATTATTTGCCGTTAACAACTCAGCTTTTACCACTTGTTCATCCGCTGTTAGCGTGATTAAGCCAATGCCACTTTGATTGACTAAGGTATTTCGCTGTTCAGGATTTGGCTTACGCACTTTTACTTTCATGCGGCGGCGTTTGGTAAACCAATTAAGTGGTGAGTAGCTGGCATATAAATAGCGATTTAGGCGCTCTAGCAGTCTTAAAAGTCCACTAGGAAATTGGTTTTTAATGCCACTCGCGGTTATTTGGAAAATACGCGAACTATTGCGTTTAAAGCGATGCGTAACTTCATAGAAAAATGAATAATGCACATCACCTGAGAGAATTATAAAATGCGGCGGCGTTTTGTAATGACGAAAAATATTTAGCATGACATTAGCAGTGCCTGAGTGCGCCATCCAATTTTCTGCATCAACCACTAACGGCAAGCCTAAAAAGGTAAAAATTCGTTGAATGGTTTCGATCATTTTCACACCATAAATCGGTGCTGGCGAGACTAATATCACCTCAGGTTGATTGATTAACTCTTGTTGTAATTCCGACAAGGCTTCCCAATCCATCAGCCCTGAAGGTTTCCCTGCATGGCTTTCTGAACGCCAACGCTGTGTTCGGGTATCTAAGACGATAATTTTAGGTGTTGTTGCTAAGCTATAATGCCATTGGTCCCACGCTAGGATTTTATCGACTAGTTCGTCTTGCAACTGATAACTATCAGCGGAAAAATATTGTTCAACATTACCATTAAGGTCGGTGAATTTACTAGGTGCATTACCCCAGCCCTGACAAAGCCAGTAGCCAATGAGAGTATTGCCAATAATACGTTTAGAAAACGGATGCCCATATGCCGCTTCTTCCCAGCCACGGGTTAAGTTCCAATCATCGGTAATATCATGATCATCGAATATCATATAGCTAGGTATATGGGCTAGTGCTCTTGAAACGGGTTTTAAGCCATTAATAAATCGATCAATGATTGTTGCTTCAGCTTGAAATTTTGCTAAAAACTCTCCTGCTACTTTATCAGCTTTTATATCTACAAAGCGCCACATAATAGGCGACCATGTTAATAAATACATGGCAAAAACTTCTGCTAAGGTAACCAAATGGTTTTTCGAATTAACTGAAGTGAATATTGGTTTTTTACTGGCAGCAAATATTTTGTCATAAACCGCTTTATTGGCTGAGTCATGTGGTAGCAGCTGGTCTCGTTGGTAATAACAAAATGGGCTAGCAAACAGTTCTTCACTTGAATTAACCAGTGTTCCCTGCCATTGCTCATCATACAAGCCGAGTAATTCAATAACCTGATGTATTGCCACTAACATTGGGCCAGCAACATCATCAGCGTATATTTGGTCACCCGACATCATCAACATTGCCGGACGTGTGGTTACATTATTAACCGATTCTGCAATCACATGGTCAACCTGAACCAAGCCATCACCACTATCAAAATGAGGTTTTCGACACGAACCATGCAACATCTGCTTAATGTCTGTTTTTATCGCAAAATTTGGATACTTTTGCTCTGGATATAAAATTTCAGGCATACAGTCGACAAGCGAATGCTGTTGCTTGTCAGCAGTCAATATAAAGTTATAAGCGAGTAACGTATCAAGAGGTAAAGCATCAGAAAAGTCTATTGATATTAAGTTTACGAAAGCTTGCTTACCAATGCGCACTTGCTGGTTTTGTTTGCAATCTAGCGTTTTTTTTGCCAGCAGCGTGCTTTCATCTTTAGCATATAACTGAAACTGCAGCTCATAAGCTTGGCTGGTGACTAACCAAAAGGTTAGTTGATTTTGGCTCACATGCCTAACAAGAGGCCCAGCTATAATTGCTGGAATAGATTGGCAAGTACTGATAATAACTCCGAAATAAACTTAAATTGGCTTCAGAACATCGCTATACATTGTCTAAAAGCTCTGTTTTCTTTGTTATTAGTTTATACCCGTATAACTTCAAAATGCAATTTCAGAGCTAAGCTCCCTTTGGGCAAGCCGATAAAAATGTCATGGCAACTTTCGCCATAAAGAGAAAAGTAAGTAAATATATATGGGGAGAATGTGTCAATGGCCACAAGGCAAAGCGCTAATTTATTTTCTTTAGGCAATAAAAAACCCGGTATAAACCGGGTTTTTAAATAAGAAGAAATCAATTACTTGATTTTAGCTTCTTTATACATAACATGCTGACGGATACGAGGATCAAACTTTTTGATCTCCATTTTTTCAGGCATAGTTTTTTTGTTTTTGTCAGTAGTGTAAAAATGGCCAGTGCCAGCACTAGAAACTAAACGAATTTTATCACGCATTGTAATTCCTTAAACTTTTTCGCCACGGGCACGGATATCAGTTAAAACTGCATCAATACCTTTTTTATCGATAATACGCATTCCTTTCGGAGTTAAACGTAATTTAACGAAACTATTTTCACTCTCAACCCAAAAACGGTGAGTTTGAAGGTTTGGTAAAAAACGACGACGAGTCGCGTTTCTTGCGTGCGAACGGTTGTTACCAACCATTGGCTTTTTGCCTGTTACTTGGCAGACTTTTGACATATTGAGTACTCCAAAATTAATTTCAGGTCGTGCTATATTTCCCCAAGACCGTCGCCTCGGGATCCTGAAAAAGGTGGCATATTATAGTGAAAGTGAAAAACGAATACCAGCATTAATAGCACTTTAAGTGCATAGTTTTTAAAATAGTTAAATTTCAAAAGCTTAAGTGGTAAAACGAGGTGAAAACAAGGGGTTTTATGCTATATTATCATCCGAGTAGCACGATAATTAAGCGCTATTAGTCTATTTTAGAGTCCAATAATTTAGATAATTTTTCATTTTGATCCTGATTACACAGTTCATCAATCAAAATTCGGATAATATGAGACTTAGCCAATTTAGTCTCTAAGGCCAATTCTTGCAATTGTTCTATTGTAGATTCACTTAAGGTAAAGGTAGCATGGCGGAAGCGTCGGCCACTTTCTCCCTTATTATTTTGTTTGTTGGCTGCTTTCTTTTTTGCTGCCAATATTGCTTTTTGTAATGTTAAATTCTTCTGCTCAGCACTGACTATTTTTGCCTTCCCCTGAGCATAATTGTCTGCATCAGCAATAAACTCATCAACCGTGAATTGCTTTTTCTTCTTTGGCGCATTTTTAGATTTTTTTAAATCAATTAAACTCATGAGAGTTGTCCGGTTTCATTGCCATTAGCTCTTCGGCTATCGCTATCATTTCTACTGCGGCTTTACCCTCCGGTTCTATTTCTAGCACTGAGGAGCCTAATTCTTCACTGTCGTCATAAATATTGCGATTAAAGGTTACTGCATTTAAGACATTAATGCCAAACGAGCTACAAACTTCTTTCGCCTCTAAAATACGTCGAGCTTGGTTCGGTAGCGATGGACATTGAGTAATAACGAATGAGGCCAACATCTTAGGGTTAACCATTTTACATGTACTAAGCATATCTTCCATGTGCGGTACTGTTTTCAAATCTCGACGTTTCGGTCGCAATGGGATCACAACGTGATCAGCTACTGACATAGCAGCACGCAACGCTAAATTGTCTTGGCCACCACAATCAACAACAACATAGTCATAATGCTGATTAAGGCTTAGTAAATCATTACGAATTTTACCATAAAGTTGAATACAGTTTATTGCAGGTAGTGTTGGATCAGCATTTCGAGCTTGTATCCAATCAGATGTGGTACGTTGGGGATCACAATCAACCATTAAGACAATGGCTTTTTTTTCTCGGGCAAAATACACAGCTAAATTTTGTGCTAAGCAGCTTTTACCGCTGCCACCTTTTTCCCCGCCGACTAAAATCATCATTTTGCTAATTCCTTGTTTACTACATAAAACACAACAACCATTTCATTATAGTTCAATAATTAACGGTCAACTGATGCCTAACATATTAGGCAAGGTCTGTTAGTTGTATAGCAACTTCAAACCAACCATTGTCTTGTTTAATACATCGTAATACTTGCCCAAATAATTTTTGGCTATTAGGATTTTCCACTCTAAATATTATCGTTACAGTCGTTTTAGCGGCAATTTCACAATCACAATCTACTTTCAAACCACCACGAGAAAAATCCAAGCAGGCTATTTTTTTACTGCGATCATTGCCATTACCATCAATCCATACGATATCTACCAACTCTTTTTCCATATCAATACGAAAAGCTCGTCGTCGCTCGTTTTCTTCACTATCCAATGTATTGTCAATATCACTCATAGAGACTCCTGATCAGTGGTTTGAGGTTTTAAAAAAATTTATCGCTTATTAATTAGACTATGTTCAGCATAGGAATAACATTGGCAACCCGCAACTATTATGTGATCGAGTACTTTAATATCAATTAAAGCAAGTGCTTGCTCTAAACGACTGGTGATTTGATTATCGGCAATACTCGGTTCAGCAATACCTGATGGGTGGTTATGCGCAAGAATAACCGCACCGGCTTTATTTTTTAACGCAGCCTCAACGACAATACGTGGGTAAACCGCAGCCGCATTAATAGTGCCGTAAAATAACCGTTCGAATTTAATCACTTGGTGCTGAGTATTTAAAAACAATACTGCAAATATTTCTCGGCTTTCATTGCGAAGTTCTGCGGTTAAAAATTGTTGCGTTGCTAGCGATGACGTTAATGCTTGCCCTGTTTCCATTTGCTCGGCCAAATAACGTTTAGACATTTCTAAACACGCTTGCAATTGCACATATTTCGCCGCGCCTAGCCCGTGATGTTGACAAAAACCATCTAAATCAGCTTGATATATTTGCGAGATACTACCGAAACTTTTTAATAACTTTCTCGCTAAGTCAACGACGTGGCAGCCCTTAACACCTGTTCTTAAAAATATTGCTAACAATTCGGCATCACTTAAGCTTTTAGCACCATATTGCAGTAACTTCTCCCGAGGCTTTTCATCGATAGGCCAGTCTTTTAACATAGTTGCATCCTTGCAAAGTGATTTTAAAAAAAGTACGAATAATGCTATCTTATCGCCAATTGTCGTTATTAAGATTAGCAGTTTATGCAGATTCTTCAGGGTAAAAAAATCCTATTGGGTATTAGTGGTGGTATTGCTGCCTATAAAACACCAGAATTGGTGCGTCGTTTGAAAGATAAAGGCGCAGATGTTCGCGTGGTCATGACCGAGGGCGCAAAAGCTTTTATTACGCCGTTAACCCTGCAAGCCGTTTCAGCTAATGCCGTTGCAGACAGCTTACTAGATACTCAAGCAGAATTGGCTATGGGGCATATTGAGCTAGCAAAATGGGCTGATTTTATTTTAATTGCCCCTGCAACTGCCGATGTTATCGCTAAAATTTCCGCCGGCTTAGCTAATGACCTGTTAACCACGCTTTGTTTAGCTACTGCAGCGCCTGTAGCGATTGCTCCGGCGATGAATCAGCAAATGTGGCATAACCCTGCAACGCAAAATAATATCAACACATTATCGACTTGGGGCTACACATTTTTTGGCCCAGGTGCTGGCGAACAAGCTTGTGGTGATATTGGTTTAGGCCGCATGCTTGACGTAGATGAATTAGTAGATTTAACCTGTCAGCAAATATCAGCATTGCATAATAACGAAACTAACACGCCGAAAGAACAACCTTTAGCTGGTCAAAAGTGGTTAATTACTGCTGGCCCAACACGTGAAGCGATTGATCCGGTACGTTATATTTCCAATCACAGTTCAGGCAAAATGGGCTTTGCAATTGCTAGTGCCGCACAACAATTGGGCGCAGAGGTCACTATTATTTCTGGACCAGTTAGCTTAACAACACCAACACATTGCCATAAAATTTCAGTAACAAGTGCCATTGATATGCACCAACAAGCGATGACATTAGCAACTGAAGCCAATGTGTTTGTTGCGTGTGCAGCTGTTGCTGATTACCGCATTGACACGATTGCCAATGAAAAAATTAAAAAGTCTCACGATACAATGCAACTCAATTTGGTAAAAAATCCTGATATTGTTGCTGATGTTGCTGCCTTAACTAATAAGCCATTTACTGTTGGCTTTGCCGCAGAAACGCAAGATGTTGAACATTATGCTCGCGGTAAATTAGCACGTAAAAACCTCGACATGATTGCGGCTAATAATGTTGCTGAATCTGGACAAGGCTTTAATAGTGATGACAATGCCTTAACGGTATTTACTGCTAACGATGAAAAAGTATTACCTTTAACCAGTAAAAGTGAATTGGCCAAGCAATTAGTGCAGCATATTCAACAGAAATTTGAAAACTCACTGAAAAGTTAATCTAGCATATGAAATGCTGAGTTCATTGTTGAAACTCAGCTGAATTACGCTATACAATTATGCCAACTTTTCGGTGCTAACACTGAAAATATAACAAAAATAAGAGAATCAGTTCTATGCCGGCAACTCAAAAAATCAATCGTAAACAACAAATTTTAGAATGCCTTGCACACATGTTGCAAACCAGCGCAGGACAGCGAATTACTACCGCAAAGCTTGCTACTGCTGTTGGTGTTTCTGAAGCCGCACTTTATCGTCACTTTCCTTCCAAAGCGCGTATGTTTGAAGGATTAATCGAGTTTATTGAAGAGTCTATATTCTCTCGAGTGAACCTCATTTTAACCGATCACAAAGAAGCGCTTGTTCGTTGTCATCATATTTTGCATGTTTTATTAATATTTGCCGAACGTAATCCAGGCATGTGTCGAATTCTTGCTGGTGACGCTTTAATGGGTGAAAACGAGCGTTTACGTGCACGTGTAAATCAGTTTTTTGAAAAGCTGGAATCGCAATTTAAACAAGTGTTACGCGAACGAAAATTACGAGAAGGTAAAGGCTTTACTATTTCTGAGCAAGCGCTAGCAAATATTTTAATGGCGTTTGCTGAAGGTAAAATTAACCAATATGTTCGCTCTGACTTTTCTAAGAAACCCAGTAGCGATTTTAATGAACAATGGCAGTTCTTAATGGCTGATAAATAGCCAAAATTGAAAACATCGACTATACGCCAATCTGCATTGGCAACTGAAACATTTAAGGAAACATCGTGAGTAAGTTAGCACAGTTACAACCTAGCAAGTTATGGCAAATTTTCGAAAAAATTTGTAGCATTCCGCACCCTTCTAAACATGAACAAAAAATATCACTTTGGATCCAATCTTGGGCAACTGAGTTAGGTCTAAGTGTTAAAGAAGATGCTGTCGGAAACCTAATTATTAAAAAGCCTGCCACAGCAGGCATGGAAAATAGAAAAGGCGTTATTTTACAAGCTCATATGGATATGGTGCCGCAAAAGAATTCTGATACCGATCATGACTTCCTTGTTGACCCAATTAAACCTTATATTATTACCGAAGCTGATGGTGACTGGGTTACCGCTGAAGGCACAACTTTAGGGGCAGATAACGGTGTTGGTTTATCGTCAGCATTAGCCGTTTTAACAAGTGATGACATTCCTCACGGGCCATTAGAAGTTTTAGTGACTATTGATGAAGAAGCTGGCATGACAGGCGCTTTTGGTCTTGAAGCAGGTTGGTTAGAAGGTGATTTACTGATCAATACTGACTCTGAGCAAGAAGGTGAAGTGTACATGGGTTGTGCGGGTGGTATCGACGGTGAAGCAACATTCGCGATTACCAACGAAGACGCACCTGCTGATGTTGAATCATTCAACCTATCAATTTCAGGTTTAAAAGGCGGCCATTCTGGTGTTGATATTCATACCGGTCGTGCCAATGCTAACAAGCTTTTGGTTAGATTCTTACTTGATGCCAGCAATGAATTTGATTTACGTTTAACAGAATTAAATGGCGGTAGCTTACGTAACGCTATTCCTCGTGAGGCTGATGCAAGTTTTGTTATTGCTGCTACGCAAGTTGAAGCATTCAAAGCTAAGTTGGCAGAATCTTTAGCCACAATGCGCCAATCTTTGGGTTCAATCGAAACTGATATCGAAATGTTGTTAATTTCGCCAGAAACTTTTGATGAATGTTGGACTATCGAAACTCAAAGCACAATTTTGCGTGCCCTTAACGCCTGCCCTAACGGCGTGTTGCGTATGAGTGATGATATTGAAGGTATCGTAGAAACCTCGTTAAACTTAGGTGTTATGCGCAGTAAAGGTAACAAGTTTGTTGCCATGACATTAATTCGCAGTTTACATGACGATGGTCGCTTAGATGCACAAACCATGGTGCAATCTGTATTTGATTTATCAGGCGCTAACATTGCCTTTTCAGGTGCATACCCAGGTTGGAAACCAGATACTAGTTCAGCACTAATGAAAACAGTGCGTGATACTTATCAATCTCTGTTTGATAAAGTACCAGAAATTATGGTTATCCATGCAGGTCTTGAATGTGGTTTGTTTAAAACCGCTTACCCACACTGGGATATGGTGTCGTTTGGTCCAACAATCAAATTCCCACATTCTCCAGATGAAAAAATTCAAATTGCCACTGTTGAACAATATTGGCAGTTATTGGTCGCAGTATTAGCCAACATTCCAGAAAAAGTATAACTATACCCAAACCGCTTGAAAATGCAGGATTCAGCAAGTCGAAAAAGGGTTAGCACCAAGACATTGATTGAAAGGAATGGTTGTTCCATTGTAACAATCAATAACGCCGGAGATGACCCTTTATCGCCTTGCCCTGCGGGAGCTAAGCTAGAAAAACAGTGCAGCGTTGCAGCACTTGATAAGGGAATAACCATTACCTGTGTGCTGTGCCTTGCTCTGGTTTCCTAGCTTAACTCTGAAACTGCATTTTCAAGTGGCTTGGGTATAACACTTCGTTAATATATGCAATAAGTAATTTCAGTGCGGTATTCTTATTACCGCACTGTATTTTTCAAATTACCACCGCCAAATAGCATTCTTCTATTTTCGCTAAAACAACTTCCGCTTAAAAAGTCGACTAGATCAATTTATTATCCGTTAGCCTAAAGTCTAATAAACAATTATGATTATACGTTCTACACTAAAGACGGGGTTTTTAAAGGAAACGATGACATGATTCAGCCAGAAAAAATTATAATAGCTGACGATCACCCATTATTTAGGCAAGCGTTGTTAGGCACATTAAAATTAAAACTAACGCAAACACAATGGTTGGAAGCACAAACAATTGCAGAACTAGAACAACAACTTAGTACTCATAACGACAGCGACTTAGTGTTGCTAGATTTACATATTCCCGGCGCACATGGCTTTAATACACTGATCCATGTACGTAATCATTTCCCACAAATACCTGTAGTAATCGTTTCAGCGCATGAAGATCACGAAACGATACATAAATCGATGGGTTATGGCGCTGCTGGATTTATTCCAAAATCAACACCAGTAGATGATATTTATAAAGCAATCCAGCATGTATTATTAGGTAATATTTGGACACCTGAGGCATATAGTGAATCAGCACCGATGCAGGACAATAATGATATTGCCGAACGTGTTGCTAGCCTTACTCAGCAACAGTATCGCATTCTGATGATGTTTGCTCAGGGCATGCTCAATAAACAAATTGCTTATGATTTACATGTTTCAGAAGCAACCATTAAAGCTCATGCGACAGCCATTTTTCGTAAACTTGACGTTCGTAACCGCACACAGGCTGTTATCGCTATTGCACAGCTTGATATCGCCGACGTACAACTTCAAGACAACTAACTTTAAAAGCTAAAACAAGCACGATTTATTCAAACTCCAAGTGACTATTCTAGATATTTAGCTTGGAGTTTTTTCGTTAGCATCGCACTCATCATTGCTCTTAACGCAGCAGGTTTCACTAACTTACGCATAAAACCAATGTCAGCAGCTAAGGTTTTTTCTTCTAAATCACTATCTGTTGTTGCCGTAATTAAAATAGCTGGCACGTACTGACGACTTAGTTTTCTCAACTCAGCTATCAGTGCAATACCGTTGAAGTCATGATCAAGTTGATAATCCACTAGCAAAATTTCAATATCATTTTTATGCTCTTCATAGAGCGATATCGCCTGTTTATATGAACCAGCCGCTAGTACATTACAATCCCATGCCGATAGCAGCTCAATCATGCCGTTGAGCACGTCTGGGTCATTATCAATACACATTACGGTAACATCTTTCAAACCAATATTTGTCGCTGGCTTAATGACAGCTACTTCTTTTTGCGCCTGTGTTTGTTCGACGCCAACCGTAAATTTACAGCCCATACTCACTTCAGATTGTAATGCTAAAGAGTGACCAAGTAACTGCGCTAAACTTTGGGTGATATTAAGCCCTAAACCCAAGCCGCCGGCTGAAGTACTTTGTTGATTATCTAATTGGGTAAATTGCTCAAACACCATAGTTTGTTTATCTAATGGAATACCTGGCCCATTATCAAGCACTTGAATATAAACACATTCACCTTTAGTTCTAGCACCTAAAAGCACTTTTCCCGGGCTAGCATAACGAAAGGCATTACCAATTAAATTTTGTAGCATACGGCGTAATAGGTTTCGATCTGAGCGTAACCAAAGCGAATTACAATGCACACGAAATTCAACATTGAGATCAATGGCATTAGCAGAAAACTCCTTGGCTAAATCCTCAAACAGTGACTTAACCGAAAAAGAGCTAATATTAGGTTTGATATTGCCACTTTCTATGCGGGCAATTTCAGCTAAATCTGCCACCAAATCATTAGCGACTTTTAAAGAGTGATCAATATTATCCACTTGTCGTTGTTGGCTATCAGTTAAGTTTCCTTGGCTGGCTAACGCTGAAGTAAATAATCGTGCGGCTTCTAATGGTTGCATTAAGTCATGGCTACAAGCTTTTAAATAAAGACTTTTCTTCACATGCGCTTGTTCGGCCTTTTCTCTAGCTAACGCCAAAGCATCATTAGTTTGTTCTAGCTTTTGTGTTCGTTCTTGTACTCTTGTTTCTAAATCAACATTCGCTTCAATTAAGCCCCGCTCGGCTTGGCGGTATGCAGTAATATCTGAAAATAACATCACAAAGCCACCACCTGGCAGTGGGTTACCTTCGATACGGATCACTCTGCCATCACTATGTTCGCGTTCTGAACTATGCGGGCTGCCGTTACGTAAATGCGTTAAGCGTTTACTCACTTGTTCATCAATTTCGCCAATACCACATAAGCCTCTGCGAACGTTATATCTAATCAAGTCACAAACTGGGCTCCCCTGATATATCAGCTCGCTTGGGTATTCAAATAAGTCGACATACTTCTTATTCCAGGCTACTAAGTTAAGGTCACTATCAACAATTGAAATCCCCTCACTGGCATTTTCAATTGCGCTTTGCAGTAAATCTTGACTGTATTGTTGACGTTGATTGGACGCTTCTTCGACCAACACGGCAATTTCGTCTAAGGCGATGTCTCTGCCTTCCAACGCGGAAGATAATACCAAACGTGCGGACGATGCCCCCATGACACTCGCTAAGGTATTTTCGGTGTGCTGCAAAAGTCGTTGATTATAAGCAACATTGCTCATTTGATCTTTCACCGTTGCACGCTGAAATTGTTCAAAGCTAACGTTTGCTTTTTCTTCACCAACAAAGCGTGAAACGAGTAATTCAAGCTCTTGGTAGTTAATTTGTTTATTACGCTGTGATTGCAATGCTTTTGGCGCTTGATACTCCATAAATAACGAGGCTTGCATACGCTCTTGCACACTTTGACGACTAACATGAGAAAGTAACCACATTGAAATAATATTGGCAGATAACGACAGTAAACTCGCGAGTGAGTTCGCAGGTAAAAAGCCATCACGAAATGGGTGTTCATAAAGACCAAACTGCGGAATGAAATTTAAAATTAGCCATGCGGAAAAACCGACAACAATGCCACCATAAACCGCGGTTAGCGTCGCTCTTCGCCAATAAAATGCGGCGACAAGTGCCGGAGATAATTGCGCGAAAGCACCAAAAGCAATTTCCCCTAAAGAACTTAATGTGTCTGGCGACGCCATTAAAAATACGCCATAGCCAAGCATAATAACGAAAATAACTAAGAATTTTCGAATCGTTAATAATCGTAGGCGAAAATTATCATAATCAGTATGCTGATGCTTATTCGTGCGATAAAGCCAAGGGAAAACAATTTCATTACTCAGCATCGTACTTAAGGCAATTGACGAAATTATCACCATAGAACTCGCGGCAGATATCGCGCCTAAAAAGGTTAATAAAGTTAGCCAAGGTTGTTGTTGATACCAAGGTAAAAACAACACATAGGCATCGGATGGTACTGAGTCACCGAGTAGTAAATGTCCCGCTAATCCTAAAGGCACAGCGAATATTGCAAACACTAATAAATAAAGTGGAAATATACGACGGCTTAGCCAAGTATCTTTTTCATCTTTTAGCTCTACCACCATCACCTGAAACTGACGTGGTAAAGACAAAAATGCCGCCATGGTGATCACCAACATGGCAAACATAGACATAATATTGGGAAAGTTAAGCTGTTCATCAAGTTGAATATTAGCCGACGAACGACGCCATATTTCCATTGGCGAATCAAATAAAACATAGGTGACAAAAATGCCAACGGCAAGGAAGGAAAATAACTTCACTAATGATTCAAACGCTATCGCCAGCATAACCCCAGGATGACGCTCAGTAACATCAATATTACGGATACCAAAAACAATCGTAAAACCCGCTAAAACAATGCTGACAATCAAACCAAAATGCCAATTAGATAAGCTTTGTTCTGCCTGTAGTTGCTGAAACGAGTACACGATAGCCTTTAGCTGCAAAGCGATATACGGCATGGTACCAATTAACGCCACTACTGTGACTAGAATGGCTAGGTTGTGAGATTTACCAAAGCGCGCTGCCAGTAAATCAGCAATTGAGGTTAAGTTTAGTTTTAAACTCACGCGAATAATGCGTTGAATAAAAGGCCAAGCAAAAATAAAGAGTAAAATTGGGCCTAGGTATATCGGTAAGTGAGAAAGAAAATTGCTTGAAGCTTGGCCAGTGGTACCTAAAAAACTCCACGAAGTACAATAAACCCCTAAGGTTAACGCGTAAATTACTGCTTGGCTTTTTCGCACCAACTTATGACGATATTTATCTCCAATATAAGCAATAAAAAACAGTAAGCCTATATAGGCAAAACTTAAGCCTGCTAACTGCCAATTTGGAAACATAAGAGCTCTCTATTTATTATACCAATTGAAATAAATAATAGGTCATTCTAAGGTGGCCTAAATATTCAATATCTGCGTTGCTTTCAATCCCAATAGCCCGCTATTGCTCAATCAAGCGCCTTGCCCTTAAATATTTATTCTCACTTATAATTGATCACTTACTTAATTCAATTGGTACTATTCTCAGTGAATTGTTATCACTATGGTCAATGCTACGATAGCAAGCTCGTTAGATGAATGAAACTTTCCCCGTTTATACTTTAGTCGTAGAAAGTTTCACCGTAACATGACTTAAAATAGCTGAAAATGATTTTCCTAAGGCCTACTAGCTATGCTTACCTTTAAACTGAATAACCAAATTCTCTAAATTTTCTGCTAGTTGATTCAAGCTTTCAGCATTACCAAAAATTTCCTCGACATTGCTCATGTTCTCTTTGGAGACGTGGGTAATATCTGTCATGTTGTTATTAATATCATTAATAGTCAGTGCTTGTTCTTCAGTTGCCGAAGCAACTAAATGGTTTGAATCCAAGATTTGGTTAGTCAGTTCCATGCTGGTTTGTAAAATACCTTCTGCTTTGGCAATCGACTGCGTGGTGTTTTCAGACTGTTCTATAATCTGCGTTATTTCTTTTGCAGCAGTCGCAGAAGTATCTTTTAAAGTTTTCATTATGGCTTGAATTTCCGCCGTTGATTCCACCGTTTTACTTGCTAAGGTTCTCACTTCGTCCGCTACCACGGAAAAGCCGCGACCATGCTCGCCTGCACGTGCAGCTTCAATAGCTGCGTTTAAGGCTAATAAATTAGTTTGATCTGAAATGGTTTGAATAACGCTTAATGCGCTAGCTATCGTTTCACTATTGGTAGCAAGGGTGTTAATAACATTAGAAACGTCATTGATTTTATGCCCTAGCTCTTCAACTTCTGATTTCGCTGAGTGAATAACATGGCTTATCGAGTCACTATTTTCTTTAATATTTCCTGCGATATCTGATGCTTGAATAGCATTTTTCGCTACATCAGCTACTGTTTCACTGATTTGACTCAGTGCATCAGAAATATGATGAGAGTTTTCATCATTGCTTACTGAGCTAGTTATTGTTTCACCAGCCTTAGTTTGTAAAGCATCAGCGGTTTCTCTCAACGCTAATGTTGTGTGAGATACTTGAGAAAACACACCTTCTAGTTTGGTAATAAATTGGTTGTAACCGAGTGCAACATTCACTAATTCTTGTTGGCCACTTTCGGGAATGCGGTACGATATATCAGCCTTACCTTGTCCAAGTTGTAAGAACAATTCAGCTAATAAATTAATTGGTCTAGTGATTGATTTAGCAATTAACAGTGCTACAAAAATGGCAATGCTTGTCACCACTAATGACCAAGTGACCATTTGTGCATTGGTCTCGTTAAGTGAGGCAAACACTTCTGCTTTTGGCACTTGCACAACAACATACCATTGCGCGCTAGGGATAAAGCTTGCCGCAACAAATGTATTTTCTTTATTTTCTTGTGCTTCACCAAGACTAAATGCAGATTTATTAAGAATAGTATCCGCAATATTTTGTGAATAAATACTATCAATAGAGCGACCAACAAGAGATTTGTCTTTATGAAGTTGAATAACCCCTTGGTCATCAACTAAATAAACAAAGCCTGTTTGCTCTAATGTAAAGCTACTTAATAGATTAACAATATCTTCAAAAGACTTGGCAATACCGGCTAAGCCCTTGCCATTCACTTCTTGATAATTAACAAACAGATCTATTTGGTCTGAATCGGGGTAAGCGTAAATGCTTACTGAGCTATCTTTACCACTGTCACGGTAGGCATAAAACCAACCATCAACATTATCATTTTTTAATTGACGAAGGTAACCATTTTGATTCCAATAGTGTCCAGATTCGCGATCTGCAAAAGATGTTTTACTCAAATTATGACTACTGGCAATAGCCGATAATTTTTTTAGTAAATATTCTTCACCAAGCTTAGAACGGCCGTCAGCAAACCAATTTTGAATAAAGGGATCTGTGGCTATTTGTTCGGCAATCACTCGCATCATCGAAATTTCTTTATCTATTTCGCCATTAATTTGTTTAATGGTGTTTGGCAGCTCGTGGTTAAGCATTCTGTCTTCAATAATGCTTCTTGCACTCCATTGGCTCAGCGCACCAACTAAAGTAGCCGTTAATAAAACAAAGAGGATTAATGCGAGTGTAACTTTCTGTTTAATAGATAAATTTGGCATGTCACGTAAAAACATAAAAGGATAGAACTTGTTATTTTAAATAAAATATTCAGTGATAGATAGAGAAGGTAAGTCACAAATGTTAATTAAAAGTTAATTAACATAGCTTTATGTAGCTAAATATCGCTTATTGGCATGCTATTTTAAAAATTTTGGATGGAGTATTAAATGTATTTTCTAGCGGTGAAATGGCGCAGTTCTATCAATTTATAAGTGTCAGTAGAGCAAAATGTTTAATAACAAAGCTCATACTGACAAAATGGAAACTGATTAAGGCTACGGATATTACTTAGTCGTTTGAGTATAAAATTCAGCGATATATTGCCCGCCTTTAATATTAGCAATCACCCGTAATTTATATTTATCACCTTTCGCGCTAATTTCATTTCGCAAAGGCGTCGGGCTTTGCCAATAGTATGGGCTATCACTCATACCTAAAGGATAAGCATTGGCTTGATTTGCACCATCAACTAAAAAAAGCGTTGCACTATCAAGTGGAAAAGTTGAATTGACGGTTGTACTGCCATCATTGTCATAAATATTGATCTCAAAATCGCCCGATTTCAAAATGCACTTTTGATTAATGACATCACAGTGTCCAAACGGAACCATATTAAAAACACGTTGTTGCTCTGCTTCATGCTCAAGATAAAAATCTGACGCTATGTAGCCACCCAAGATAAGAAACGGTGCCACCATTAAGGCCATTTTTGTATGACGGTTCATAATCATCCTTAGTTTTCTGTTGTTTTCATTTTACTGCACAGCATTGCATCCAACAACGACTGCTACTACCAACTAAATTGGCAACTTTTAGCTTGCCTTACTCTTCATCAAGATGAAAAACTAAAGGCTCCACAAAGGGAGCCTTTCTTCCATGTGGTACAACATTGTCACAGTATACTAGTGATCGTGTGCTGCACCTGCGCCGTGAGGAATACGCATGTTATCAACCATTTGCTGAATATGAGCTGGCGCTGGACCTGTTGATTTCAATACAGTAAACGCTACTGCAAAGTTAACCAAAGCACCAACTGAACCAAAGGCATTTGGTGAAATACCGAAGAACCAGTTAGGACCCATATCACCTAGGAATGAAGTACCAGGAATAAACATAATACCTTTGTGTTGGAACACATACAGCATAGTTACACCGATACCTGAGATCATACCTGCAACTGCAGCTTTACCACTCATTTTCTTAGAGAATATACCCATCATTAGTGCTGGGAATATTGATGACGCAGCTAAACCAAAGGCTAGCGCCACCGTCCCTGCGGCAAAGCCAGGCGGATTTAAACCAAGCCAACCTGCAACTATGATAGATAATGTCATCACGACTCGTCCTGCTAGCAATTCATTTTTCTCTGACATATCTGGCGTTAATATACCTTTCATTAAATCATGAGAAATAGAGGACGAGATTGCTAATAGTAAACCGGCTGCCGTTGACAACGCAGCAGCTAAACCACCCGCGGCAACAAGTGCAATTACCCAGTTAGGTAGGTTCGCAATCGCAGGGTTAGCTAGTACCATAATGTCACGGTCAACTTTAACCATTTCATTGGTAGCTTTGTCTGCCGTGTATTGAACTTTGCCATCACCATTCTTTTCTTCATATTTCAATAAACCGGTTTTTTCCCAGTCTTTAAACCATTGTGGACGTTCAGCATAATCCATATTTTGACCCGCTGTCGGTTCAATCGTATTCATTAAGTTAAGACGTGCCATTGCACCAACTGCTGGAGCAACTGTGTATAACAATGCGATGAAAACTAACGCGTAACCTGCTGACTGACGTGCCGCTTTTACTGAAGGTACAGTGAAGAAGCGCATAATAACGTGTGGTAAACCTGCAGTACCAATCATCAGAGACATGGTATAAGCAAACATATTTACTGTGCCGCCCATGTTGTCAGTGGTGTACTCTTTAAAGCCAAGATCTGTTACTACCATGTCTAGCTTATCAAGCAAGTAAACACCGCTACCATCGGCTAATGTAGAGCCTAAGCCTAGTTGTGGAATTGGGTTACCCGTTAATTGTAGCGAAATAAACACCGCTGGAATTGTGTAAGCAAAAATCAATACACAATACTGAGCAATTTGCGTGTAAGTAATACCTTTCATACCGCCCAATACCGCATATACCCATACCACGAACATACCGATATAAAGGCCTAAATCATAATCAACTTCCAAGAAGCGAGAGAAGGCAACACCTACACCTTTCATTTGACCAATGATATAAGTTAATGACGCGATAATTAAACATACAACAGCAACAATACGGGCGGTTTTTGAATAATAACGGTCAAAAATGAATTCTGGTACGGTAAACTTACCGTGTTTACGCATGTAAGGTGCTAGCAGCATGGCAAGTAGGACATAACCACCTGTCCAACCCATTAAGAATACTGAGCCACCGTAACCTAAGAAGGAAATCATTCCGGCCATTGAAATAAATGACGCAGCACTCATCCAATCGGCACCAATCGCCATACCATTTTGCATTGGCGTAACGCCGCCACCCGCAACGTAGAAGTCACTTGTAGAACCCGCTCTTGCCCACCAGGCAATACCGAAGTAAACGGCAAAAGAACCAAATACCGCAATGTATGTATAGAGTTTTAACTCATCCATTATGATTCCTCCACGTCGTATTTTTGATCAAGTTCGTTCATCTTTTTGGTATACCAAAAAACTAAACCAACGAATGTATAAATTGAGCCTTGTTGTGCAAACCAGAAACCTAGTTTGTAGCCACCGAGACGTATCGCATTTAATGGTTCTACAAGCAGTAAACCAAATCCAAATGAAACCACGAACCAGATAGCAAGACATAATAATATTAGGCGCAGATTTTCTGACCAATATGTTGTATTACCTTCCATCATTCTCTCCTAGCAATTGTTCCTAATAAGCTTTTTGCTTAGTAGGCATAGCGTTTTATGATTTTTATACGCTTTCACCTGTTGTTTAAAGAGAGGTTGACTATTAATTCGACCAGCCAGTAAAACCAACTTCGAATAAACGAATACTTAACCTACTCTAGTTACCACACTAGCAACCTTTTTTCGGTGCTCCTATTGAACTTTAGTCTAGGACTTAGGTGAAACAGTTGACTTAAGCGCGACAATTGCCCTAAATACAATCAACAAGCCTCTATCATTTTAACCAATGAATTTACCTGAGATATTGCAATGGACTCAGCACTCACCGAAATTAGCGAATTTGTACAAGCGATACCGCCATTGGATTTATTGCCAAGTAAACTCATTGAACAAATCGTCAAAGAGATCAGCATTTGTTACGTACGAAGAGGAAAACAGTTACCACCACAAGGTATCAGCGATAAGAACATTTATATTCTACGCAAGGGTGCTTTGAGCTATGTCACCCAAGACAATGAGCTATTAGGTAAATATGGCGAAGGCGATATATGCACGGTTTTTTGTCTCGATAATGATGAGAAAATTAATGTTTCGACCGATGAAGATACCTTGCTGTACAGCATTTGCTATAAAACCTTTGAGCAGCTAGTAAGCGAATACCCTGATGTGATTGCTTTTTTTCATCAAACATCTGAGCAGCGTCTCAATAAAAAAATGTTGCAAGTTAATGAAGATGCCATTCTAAATTCTTCACTGTTAAACAGCTCTATAGCCAATTTTTATCATAGCCCAGTGGTGACTGTTGGGCCTGACACTAGCATTCAACAAGCAGCAATTTTGATGACCGAACGAGGGTTTTCTTGCTTAGTGATTGCCCAAGATACCAATCCGCTTGGCATTGTGACTGATAAAGACATTCGTCGTCGTTGTGTTGCACAAGGACTTGATATTCTGCAACCCGTCAGTGCAATCATGACCGATAACATGACGACTATCGACATTAAAAATACCGCCTATGACGCCCTAATGATGATGACTCAAAAGCATATTCATCATTTACCCGTTACCGCAAACAACCAACTTAAAGGCATGGTAACCGTAACTGACTTAATGAATAACGAAGGACAAAATGCCGTTAATATTACCAGTGTCATTCATAAAGCAAAATCGGTTAGCGAGCTTACAGAAATCAGTAAAATGATACCTAAATTACAAATTCGTATGGCTAAATTAGGTACTACTGCCGACCACGTCGGCAAAAGCATTAGCGCTATCACGATGGCTTTTACCATTCGACTAATTGAAATGGCAGAAAACCTGCTAGGGCCAGCACCTGTTCCCTATGCATGGTTAGCGGCAGGCTCACAAGCAAGACAGGAACAATTTGCTCACTCCGACCAAGACAATGCATTGATCATTTCTAATGACATGCAGCCACAACACAGCTATTGGTTTAAAGACTTAGCAACGTTTGTTTCTGATGGTTTAGCCGCTTGCGGCTTTATTTATTGTCCTGGTGAAGTTATGGCAACTAATGCAAAGTGGTGTCAAACCCAAGCACAATGGTCAAAATATTTTGCCAAATGGATCGACACTCCCGACCCAAAAGCGTTAATGCACTGCAGTGTTTTCTTCGATTTAACCACGGTTCATGGAGATAGTTGCTTACTTGATGAAGTGCGAATGAAAATGCTAAAAACAACACAACGAAGCACACTATTTATTGCTCACTTATCCCGTAACGCACTAAATTTAAGACCACCTTTGGGGTTTTTCCGTGATTTCGTGCTAATTCAAGACGGCGAAAACAAAGCCACTTTAGATTTAAAACACAACGGCATTGCCCCAATTGTCGATTTAGCAAGAATTTATGCACTGTCAGAAGGCATAGCATCAGTAAATACCATTGAGCGTTTGCAACAAGCAGCAGGCACACCATCTTTAACTAAGGCATCAGCGGCAAACCTTATCGACGCTTATGAATTTTTAAGTATGCTGCGCATGGAACATCAAGCAAAAAAACTGCAGCAAGGAGAGCAACCGAATAACTACTTACCGCCGAAAGAAATCTCTAAGCTTGAACGTGAACACCTAAAAGACGCCTTTAAAGTGATAAAAACCATGCAAGACAGCCGTCAATCAACTTTGTAGCAATAGATCATAATTATGTTTAATCATCATCCCCTAACTCGCTGGATATTCGGCTACGAGGCACAACGCAAACGTATGCTAAAAAAGGCGCCGCACGGCCCTTTACGTGACTTTCTTGCTGTGCCTTTTCCTGCACTCAATACACCATTTGAGCAAATACCTATTTTAGCCGTAGATTTTGAAACCACAGGATTAGACGCAGTCGCCGATAAATTACTCAGCGTTGGCTGTGTCGATCTTTTTCATCATCAAATAAAGCTTGGCAGTAGTTACCATGAAATTATTAATTCAAAAGGTCGATTAAAAGCAGATAACGTCACCATTCATCAAATCACTGATGATCAAAAAGACCAAGGAAAACCTTTAGCTGAAGTGGTAGAGCAGTTACTTAACCGCTTAGCTGGCAAAGTGATGTTAGTGCATTTTTCTCGTATCGAACGACAGTTTTTACGACAAGCTTGCCTAGAGCTTTATGGCATGGCACCACCATTACCGATAATCGATACGCTAGTTGTGGCGAAAAAAAGGCTCGATAAAAGAGATGTCGCTTATGATCCTTCCGAATTAAGGCTATCAGCATTAAGAGCCAACTACGGCTTTCCTGATCACTATGCTCACAATGCACTTAACGACGCCATTGCAACCGCTGAGTTACTACTAGCACAAGTAAATGAACGTGGCGAAAGCATGACATTACGACAACTAATTTTATAAATTAACCCTTTAACACATTATAAATACAGAGAAAAAATCAAGAACATTCATTTGCTTTTGCCGCTTTAAACACTTAAGTTACCTTGAAATTAAATCTTTTAATATTATATCAAGCAATTAAAGTAAAGGTATATTGGCCATGTTAACTCGTTACAAAAGCTTTTTACTGGTCATTTCACTATTACTACTAACATCGTGCTCATCGGCAGAACATCAAGAAGCCCTGCGGTTATACGAAATAGCCAAAGCAAATAAAAACATTCATCAGTTAACTAGCGCATTAAGTACGCTAGCGAAATTAGCACCTGAAGAATATCAAGCCGAATTTACTAAAGTGGCAAAGGCCAAAAAGCAACTTGAGCAAGCACAACACGCTCAAACTCAAGGCAATGATTATGCGGCTTACCTTGCTAGTCATGATTCTTATCGGAGCGTTCCTAGTAGCGATAGTAAAAAAATTCTCATTAGTTCTGGTAAAAGGTTATTACCAATACTAAAAACTCAGTTAGCCATCGATAAATCATTTCAGTATCGCCCTAAGAAGCTAACGACATTATTTGAAACCTATAGCCAGTTACCAATCACTCATTGGGATTTAATCAAGGTAAACAATACCGTGGAACAGCTAAGTAAAGCGGCTGCTGAGCTAGATAAGGCACTTATTTTGATTGCAGGTGAGGCACCAAGTGCTGACATACCTGAAATTTCACTATGGCAAAGCACCATAGAAAGCCAATTAATGATGGTTGTGCAAACCCGAAATTATTTTGCCAATTTGGCGCGTTATCGCAGCGCTAACGAGTTGACTAAATTAAACCAAACGCTTAGCGCTGAAAGCAAAAAGTTACTATCTCTCGTTCGGCCTAAATTGGCACAAGAGTCTATGAGTAAAGCTTTTCAACAAGCAAATAACCAATATGCTCCGTTTCAAAACCTAGTCGCCAATATTTCTTTAGCGGAAAACTTGAGTAAGAAAGACATACATATTATTTGGTATGAAAACTGGCAAAACATTGAAATAGCAACGTTAGCGCCAAAAGGCGAATTTGAACATTATCCTGCAGAAAGTAAAAAAAGAGCTAAGCAACTTGCTCGTTATTTAAACAAAAGAAACATCAGTATCCCTGCGATAACTGATAGCTTTGAAAATCAAACAACGTTTAGCCAAAAGCTGTCTGAACTTATGATACTTACCAACAAGTTAAAAGAAGACAAAGCATTACTGTTATAAATAACAAACACAAGTTGAACTATTAAAAAGGCTTGGCTAATTAAGTCAGGCTATTAGCTACTGCGGTTACACCAATAATAATCATTTGTGTACCTATAACCGCAAGAATAAGCCCCATTAAACGAGTCACAATGCTTAGCCCTGCTTTACCAATAACGTTTAAAATATTAGCGCTAAAAATAAAACAAAAAAAAGTGATAAAACATAGCAAGGCAAAAACAGAAATGGTGATTAATATACCGGACATTTCTCCTGAGGAAGAATAATTCATCGCCGTTGCAATAGTGCCTGGCCCTGCGAGTAAAGGTACGGCTAATGGCGAAACAGCAACATCAGAATCATCATGGCTTTCTGACGAGTGCAGTTTAGAACCTTGACCGTTAAGCATGTGGTAACCAACTAAGAACACTAAAATACCGCCAGTTATTCTTAAAGCTGACAACGTAATACCAAACAATTGAAAAATAGCTTTACCGAGCACCGAAAAACATAGAATCACACAAAAAGTAATAACCAACGCTTTTGCAGCAATTTTAACTTGTTCTGCTTTAGTTTTATCACCAACTAAACCTGCAAAAACAGCAGTGTTAGCAATAGGGTTCATAATGGCAAAAAAACCTAAAAATACCGTCATTGCTTGCGTGTACAAGTCATTCATAAAATAAAAATTCCTAACATGAGGTTGATAAAAAGCGCAAAATCTAGCCGTTGTAAACTCCACTTAATAATTACGATACAGCTTATTTTCTACGTTATAGCGATAAAGCCACCATAAGTTATTTTAGTTAAATGCACAAAATTACTTTGTCTGCAGTAAATCTATGAGACAATTACAATCTGCAATCACACATTAATGGCGCCAACATGAAACTTTTAGCTCGTAACCTTTCACGCTCAACAACTGAACAAGAACTCCGTACTTTATTTTCGGAGCACGGCACTGTTAAGGAATGTACTTTAGTTTTAGATCAAGAAACGGGAAAATCAAAGGGCTTTGCATTCGTTGAAATGCCGGATGAAAAAGAAGCAAAATTAGCGTTATCTAAACTACATGAAACAAAAGTTTCTAATAATAAAATTCGCGTAAAAATAGCGCAGTAATTTTATTAAAACTATTGTAAAAGAAAAAGCCAACGTCATAAAAGCGTTGGCTTTTTTTTAAATGTTACGTTATTAATCAACGTTCAAGCTCATGCAGCAGCCAAAATTGATAACGCTACAACCTTTGTTCTATAAACGTACACAATGCCTTTTCATTTACCGGCTTACTCATAAAGTATCCTTGACCAATATGACAACCTTCAGCCGCTAATAAATTCATCTCTAATTCACTTTCAACACCTTCTGCAACAACCTCAACACCTAAATTAATCCCGACATCAATAATGCTTTTCACTATCGCGTGCGACTTTCGGTCTTGGTGAACATTTTGTACAAAACTTCTATCGATTTTCAGATAATCAATATCAATATCTCGTAAATAAGCAAACGATGAGAATCCAGTGCCAAAGTCATCAATTGATATCTTAATTTTTCGTGACTTCAGTGTAGCGATGGTTTGTTGAACTTGAACAATATCATCAAAGAAAATAGATTCTGTCAGTTCAAATTCGAGCAATGATGAATCAATTTGGTATTGATCAATCAGACTAGCTACTTGAGTAGTAAAGTTAAGATCAGAAAAGTCCAGCGCAGATATATTGAGTGAAATAGGTATATTAGCCATGGAAGTATTCTGCCAACTCACCATAGTTTTACAGGCTTTTTCTACCAACCAATAAGTAATATCTCTGATTAAACCATTTTTCTCCGCAGCCGGGATAAAATCGTCAGGATATATCAACTGTTCAGGCGTTTTTTGCCATCGAATTAACGCTTCCACGCCACAAATATTACCGTTTTCTAACTCGAATTTAGGTTGAAAATGGAGAATAAATTCATCATTGTTAATTGCTTCACGCAGCTGGCTTTCAAGCAACACACTTTCAAGTGCTATTTTATCTAACTTATCATCAAAGAAGTGGTAGGTATTCTTGCCCGATTTTTTTGCTTGGTACATTGCCATATCAGCTTTACGAATAAGTTCTTCTGCATCAACTGCGTCATCAGGAGAAATACCAACACCAACACTGCAAGACATGTAATACTTTTTATCTTTGATATAAAAAGGTTTTTCGCATAAAGCGAGGATGCGTTCGTTGATTTGAATAATGTCTAAAACATCGTTAATACCTTCAACTATCACGACAAACTCATCGCCGCCAAGTCGACCAATAATATCGCCATTTTTAAGTGCAGATTTTACTCGTTGTGCAAACTCAATCAGATATCGATCGCCCTCATGGTGCCCTGCTGTATCATTAATTTTTTTAAAGTCATCAAGATCAATAAACAAAACACCAACTAGTGTGTTATGCCTATTTGAAAGGCTTATAGCATGGTTTAAGGCATCTAAAATCATCACCCGATTGGGCAAGTCGGTAAGTGCATCGTGATTGGCTTGGTGTTTCAATAACGCTTCATTTTCACGAATATTGGTAATGTCTCTACAGCACCAAACCCTGCCAATAAAATCGCCATCAACAACCTCTGGTACTGAATAATACTCATAATGCTTACTATCAACGGTATCAAAAAAGCCATGAATACGAGCATCACTGTTATGTCTTATTTCGTCAATATCATGATTAAACTTATCAACATTGGCTATTCTTGCCATAAACAAGTCACAGGTATGCACTTGATTTTCGTCATATTCATCAGGTGAAATATTTAAAAACTCTATTCCCGCCTGATTCATTTTTTCAATCACACTATCGTTAGAAAAACTAAAAACAGCTTCAGTACTAGCATCAAATAAGGCATTTTGTTTCGCGACTATTTTCTCTAACTTACGATGATTTTCTCTGTTTTCGGCAAGATTCTCTTTCAGGCTGGCATTGATTTGGTTCAACTCTTCAAAGGAAAGCGTCAATGTTCTTTCCATGAACTCCTTTTCTTCTTTTTGTTGTTTAAAAACATCTTCAATATCCGTAATGAAGTTCTTAACCCCTTGATCGGCGCTTAACTTCGATAGATGCTTTTTTATCAGACGGTTTAAAATTCTAATCATCAAGTTCACATATTGCAGTAATGGTCATCGTTTGATTATGGAGTGCACATTCACTACTACCATTTAGCGGCGAAAGTTCACCGTAAGAATAAAAACCGGTATAAGCCCAATTATCTCCAATAACATCTTTGACAACTTCTAATTCATCTTCGGTATGTTTATCTAACACCAGCCGCCTACCAACACAGCTAATAAGCAGTGCCAGTCCAGATTCGGGTGTTATATTAAGGTTTTCCAATGCAGTTTCAGCCGCTATTTCAGCGCCGTCGATTAAATTACTGGTGTTTGCTCGCATTAACTGAACAACAGAGCCTTCAGGAACGTCGCCAGCAAACACCATTGAACCGTCTGCTTCATTAATATTCAGAATCGTTCTGGTAATATATTTATCACCGTTTTTTAGCACTAATGGAAATAAAAGTGCTGATGAAGGCATTTGCTCTGCATAGGGGCCCAAATATTTTTTATAAAGCTCCAAAGCAGGCTGATTATCTAATTCATATAATACATTACTGGCTGATTTGGTAATTGTTCTATCAGGACCGAATGCACTCCAACCGCCAATGCAACCATGGCTAAATTTAAGCTGTTCACCATAAAAACCAATAACAAGAATATTACCGGTATTGGAATTGTCGTTGTGCCAAACAACCGTTTCTGAGAAATTAGTACCGTCGCCGGCAAGTCCGCCAGAAATAAGCACGTTATCAGGTAAATTAGCTTGTAGCCCATTCACTAGTTCAGTCCCGTTTAATTGATGCCCATCGGCAAGCACAATGGCATACCGTAAACCTTGATGATCTAGTTGCAGTGCTAACTGCTGAGCAACCTCAGCTGTTGAGCTATTTTCAATATTGCCTGAAACAACCTCAAGTCTTGAATGCTCTAAACTAATAGCGGTAAGGCATAAACTATCATCGTAAATTTTAGTATCGATAAGCTCACCTGATGTGGTGCAGCCAACAATTTGTGCGGAGGGAAAATGCTCACGAATTTCAGTGATAATTGCTTCATTTCTAGCGTAGTTTCTATTACCAAACAATAAAACTAGTTGTGCCTTTGCCATTGTTTCTAGGGACTTCTTCCATTGTCCTTCTGAAAATACGTTTTGAAAGGTTTTCAATTACTTCTCCCGATATTAACTATCAACATAAGTAGAGAGTGCAATATTGTGCGAAATTACTAGACAAATAAGACAAAGCACTCTGATTTTACTGATTATTTCTCATAGTGGATATTACTAACATACCAAATTTTTTCACCTGCGGGGGTTTTTACTACAACTTCATCATCAACTTCTTTTTTCAAACAGGCACGTGAAATAGGAGAATCAATTGATGAATAGTCATTGCGGCCATATATTTCTTCGGGACCAACAATGCGAAATTTTAGGGTTTCATCGTCATCATTTAAAAAGTTTAAGCCCTTTGGGAGGCTCTTGCTAATTTAACATCTAGTGTTAGTAGTGGCGGATATTTCTTTATACAACTTCAATGTTCGATGAGTAGCGCACCATTTTTTATTCGTAGTTTTTGCCCAATTCAGCATTTTGCAAGGGCTACCCGCCGCATGAATAAAGTGCCGATTAAATTCTTGCATTATTTCAAGCCAATCTTGCTCATTCACCATAAAACGCTCAAATAAAGGTTTAATATGAGCAGGAATAGCACCACGTTTATCTTCTCGAATACAACGTCCTGACCATTCTACTAGTTCAAAATAGTCGGTTAACTTAAACGGCAGTCCGATCTGTTTATTGTTATGTGGTTGATACCCTGTAAACGGTAACATTTGGGTTGGCTGAACTTGTTGATTTTTTTGCTTTTGCCAAAGTAACTAAACGTTGTTGAATACTGGTGAAATCAGATGTTTCAGGTGTGTTGCTTATTGCTGCACGAATTGGATTTAAATCAACATAAGCCATACATGCCAGTAATGCTGTTTCATCTAATAACGCTTGAGATTTAAAGCGACCTTCCCAAAATCGGCCTTTACAGTTGTCTTCTTTATTAGCTTGAATAGCAATAGACTCATTTAAACACCGCATGTACCAACCTAAATCATATAACCGTGCCCGCCATACTTGTACAATTTCCAGCGCTTTATCTTTTTCCGCTTGAGTAGTGACTTTATCGACTAGCCATCTATCAACCATAATATGACCATGAAATAACTGTTTCCAACGCAGCACCACATCATAATCACTTAATCTATCCGCTTTTTCTTTATCAACTTTCAACACTAAGTGGTAGTGGTTACTCATGACGGCATACGCACAAATATCAATAGCAAAAATAGTTGAAAGCGTCGTGATTTTATTAACCACCCATTGCTTTCTGTGGTCAAAATTTTGTCCTGAAAACTTATCATCGCCACATAAAAATGTCCTACGTACACAGCGACAAATGCAGTGACTTTACATGTATGAAAAGAGGCGTTGCATTTAAACAAACTTGTTCTTTACGTGCGCGGGCCATGGCTTAACCTGTTGATGAAAAATCAAACAATAAATTAAGCCTATTGAACTTTTAAGATAAAGCTAATTTAGGGGTGTCCCTTTTTATTATTTTTATTATTTTTATTATTTTTATTATTTTTAACAGTGAGTATCTATGTTACTTTTCATTCATATTATTGTTTAACCCAGTCATTCATTATAAATACACCTCTTTTACCGGGTATATTCGCTTCCCATATTTTATCTTTGGATTTAATCCAATTTGTTCTTTGAGTATATTTCCTATGCTGGCCATTGAGTATTGAGTAAAACTCAATATAAATATCCACATTTGAATTCTGTTCATATATGACGTCAGTTATATTCAGAGACTGAAAAATCCAGCCCACTGAATTAACACTCATCTTCCTTTTATAGAGAGAAAAAGGAACAGTACTTTTAAAACCATTAGTTCTCAACTCGTAAGTCTTATCCCAGTTTTTATTAGCTTCATATTTGTAATAATTACTGATAGCAAGCATTAAAGCATCATCTTGAATATTTTCACGCCCTTTAATTTCAATAGCATTTAGGCTATTGCAGGAAATCAAGCTAAAAATACAAGCAAATAAAAATGTTTTGATCATTTTAGTCCCCAGTTAATGAAAATGTTTCAGTGTCATTATAAACAGTTCTCTCAATTGAATATGTATAATTTATCAAAGTTCCTGTGTATTGATAATGAGTGTGAGTAGCAGTCATAGTATGTGTATAACCAGGTCCTATCCAGTCAGTAGGACTACTCACAACATTTTCATTTACATCTATTAAAGAGACATCTGCACTACCTTTTTGTGCATAAATTGTCATTTCTTCAATAATATGCGTATCTATACATCCCCCAGGATTATTGGCACAACCATCAGTCATTAAAGCTTCTCCGTACCATACTTTATGAATAGCTTTTGTAACTCGGTAGATAGGTAATCTTTCACCTGCCGCCATTACATTACGTGGGCCAATAGGCCCCTCTTTAGCTAATTGCAATTTTTTACCTAAAGATTTAGCATAATTATACAAATACTGAAAAGCTGCTGTAGTTGCGCCATTTGCAAACTTACCACCCGAAATAGCTGAAGCTGTTCCACCAACAACGGCTGATTGAATAGTACCTGTTATCATATCACTTGATACCTTTCCACTTGCCTGAAACCCTTTCGTTATTCCTGCAGCAAAGAAACCATGACCAAATTTTCCACCCTGAACATCTGAAATTATACCGCCTGCAGCAGCATGAGTAGCAATATGCCCGAGACCATCTTTCGCCCAAAATCCACTACCAGCCTCACCATCAAAAGCACCACCAATAGCCATAAATGCACCTGATATAGCTGCGCTGCGCCCTCCAGCATGAAAAGCTGCACCTAAACTACCTGTTTGATAATAGGCTCGTTGTGCACTAAATGCTGCAGAGCACCATACTTGGCAGCCTGGAATGAAATTTAGCCCCACATTAACAATCGCTGCCGTGCCATTACTATTCATTGCTCTGTCATACAGCCAATAGTTAGATATTCCAGCCGTTATTCCACCAGTAACTAACCCTGCTAAGGCAAACGCATGGCCCGCATGTTTCATCGATTTTTTTGCTAACCACTTAAAAAAGTAACCACTTGGGTCTGTCATACTCATCGGATTATTCAGCACATACGCATAACGGTTGTAGTTTTGCATATTGCTAGGAGACTGAACATGCGGGTCCGCCTGCATAAACCGCCCGAGCGCCACATTATAGGTTCGCCCATTCATATGAATAATATCCATATCATTGACCATTTTATGCCCAGTATACCCCTTACTTACCGCAGGGCTGGAATAAGCATTAAAAATACTATTGCTATGAACGTTATATTGTTTGCCCCATGGATCGTAAATAAATTGCTGTACTATGCCGCCGCTCGCATTGGTGATAGACGTGGTAGAGCCTTGATGATCTTTATGCAAATAAAACTCATCATTGGCATTATTGCTACGCTCGGTAATGACCACATTGCCAACATAGAATTTATGCTCAATAACACCACTTGGTAACTTAACCCGTTCATACCCTCCTAAGTACAGAGTTTGCGTTTGTTTACCTGCACGTGTATCAACGCGTTTGTATACCTCTCTATTAGGTCCATAGCTAAACGCTGTTCTACTACTACCTTGGGTAATTAAATACGGCTTATCAAAATTCGTGTAGTGATTAGTGCGCTTACCATCACTTTTTACATTACCATTAGCATCATAAGCCATGTTGTAATATTGCGTACCGGTAAAGTTGCTGCGTTGATACACGCCTGATAAACGATTGGTTTTAGTTGTATCGTATTTATAGTAGCCGGTGTTCTGCTTATACTTTATATTTCCCCAATCGTCATAGCGATAGGTTTCGTTCATACGGTATCGACTAGGCAATTGATAATATTGGTTGTTAGTATTATCAGATGTTGAGCTACTGACCGTACTTACTTTTGCACTGAATAAACATTCACGCGGTGGCAGCACTGGCCCAGGTCTTGGGTCAGTAATTACCTTATTAAAACCAGAAGTCGCTTTCATCATTGACCGACTCAGCAATAGACTACCACCTCCGCCACCTCCATCACATGGGTCAATAGGGTCTACTGGCGTTAAACCACCGCCGCCACCAGCATTAGAAATAGAAATAGTACGGTTAGTCACTCGATTTAAGTCATCGTAGACATAATGCTCAGCAAAATTACTGCTATTACCAACGCCAAAGAAAACATCTCTGTCAGTTAAGTTACCAATTTTGTCATATTCATAATCAAAGCCATGCAGGGTAAGTATTCCTAATTTGGCGTCAATATTTGTTAACCAGCCAGTACTAGATTGAAACGTTCTCTTCTCGGAGCTGCCATTAGCATACTTAACATTAGTGGCTTGACCACGTCCGTTCACACTTTCTACATGGCGATACACTCGGCCTGTTCTATGGTTGAGCTGTTTGGTCATATAACCATTTTGATAAACATTTCGAACAATAAAATTATTAGCAGGATAGGTTTGTGTATACACCCGGTTATAACTGTCGTGTGTTGTTGCAGAAGTATAATTCGAACCATCTACTTTAACGGTTTGCTGATGTGGTAAGCCATAACTGTGATAGGTTTGTGTTTGCTGATAACTTGGACTGCTTGTTGTGCTACAAGACTGGTTTTGCCCTTCAAAGAATCGCAGTGTTTTGAGCTTACCAACGCTATGCGTTGGTTTATCAGCTAACTTTCCAAAACCCCAACAAACCGTGCCACTAGCATCATAACGGCGAATTTTACGACCTAGGATATCGTAAGCAAAGCTGACTACTTGTGATTTAGCATCAGTTTGTGTGAGTAACTCACCAAAGCCACTATAAGTATAACGCCATACCCCTTTGTCTTGGTCGTTAGTGCTGAGTTTATTACCATAAGCATCATAGGTGGTGCTGGTTCGTAAACTATTTACGTTACTACGATTGATTGCTCGTACATTTAACAGTTGCCCATACGCATTATATTCGTAGCGTAATTCATTGGTTAGCACGTCAAATACGTTGGTATTTTGCCCCAAATAGTTTTTAAGGGTTTCAGTGCGTTGACCTTTCGCATTGGTGGTAAACGTTTGTTTACCGTAACGCTCAATTTCGGTAAAACCGCCATTCGCTTGCCTATTTTCTGTCACACGACCTAAAATATCGTAGCTTGGTTCACTGTAATAGCTGCTCGCACTGTTTTTACCGGCTTCGTAACTGCGTTTAACTCGACCTTGTGAATCGTATGTCGTTTTCGACACACTCCAATTGCCATCTTGGAGCTTAACGCGAGATTCAATTTCTCGTCCCCATGCATCTAAAAACTTTTGCTTTTCAGTTTGTCCATCAGTAACTGAGCGAACTCGAACATAGGCATTACTATTAGCACAACTAGTGTTTGCACAATAATCTTGATAGCTATAACTATTTATTTGCCCTTTACCGTATAACCGGCTTTGTGTTGCTTGCCCTAATAAGTTTTGATGCTTTCGACTTTTGATGCCATTGGCATCTGTAGTTTCAACATAATCAATTAAGCCTCTGACTGCACTTGCTGAGGTTCCGTTATAGGTAAAGGTTGTTGACTCATTTAAGTGGTTTTTAATTGATTGCACATTACGATAACGACTACCAAACTTGGTGAAACTTTTACGCGTTTCAAAGTTACTACCAACATTATTTTTCGAAGCGGCCAACCAAACTTCCACTTTATTACCCGCGTCGTCATAAACATTGGTTGTTGTTTGTTTTGTTTTGCTGTTTTCAGGTGATATCGTTGATGTTTTTAAGAGTAAATCATCAGAGTAATACGTAAAAGATGATTTACGAGTAATATCACTCACTAACCTAGCATTATTATAAAGCGCCTTTTGAACCGTAGCATTGGTTAAACGACCTTTTTGCTTATACAGCGTATTTGAGCCATAAGTATTATTTGTATAAGTAGATAACCTATTATTGTTGTTTTCTGCGTCACGAATATGGATAGTTGAATTTTTTAAGTTGCCGTAGCTATCGTAAGTGAATGTACTTTCTGTTTTACTGATTTCATATTTATTTAAATCAGACCCTAGGCTATTACTTCGCTCAGTACTTTGGTGGATATACGGCATAACACCACCACTGACGGTGCTTTGCTGCCTCATAGTGTTGTTTGACGAACTCAATAACACACTATCTTTCATTTGTACGGTGCTTAACGGCATGCCAATATAAGGCCAATGCTGATGGTAAGCTGTTTCAGTAATAACGCCTGTTTGATTATCGGTAGTGCGTAGGGCTTCAAAGCCAGCTAAACCCCGACCTTTTTTATGCAATAAAAGACCGCCGTATTGATAGCCAACACTGACTCTGTCATTAGCTGAAGTTTGAGTGCTGACATTATCAACTACATAAAAAGCAGCTTTTGGCGAAATGTAATCACTGCTGGTGTTAAAGCTTGAGTCTTGTCTAAAATACACATTGGTATCAGTAATGTTTTTATATGATATTTGTGTGGTAACACCCCAACCATTAGTAATGCTATTAATCACATGTTCTTTTCGGTTAGGGTTTGTTGCTAGGTATGTTTTCCAGCCGTTATCGTTGGTTGATGTTAATAAATCTAGCTTGCCATCGGCATTCATATCACCAAAACGAATAACAGCATCTTTATCAAAAGATTTTGTACCACGTTTTTCGAAAATGATTTTATTGGCTGACGAACTCGGACGCGACAGCATTACACTCCAGTTAGATGACGAAGTAGGGTACAGCACATCGGCACGACCATCAGCATTTAAGTCAACGAAGTACATCAAATTATCTAATGTATCACTAGTATTAAAACCGGTAGACTGTGGGCTAAGAAATTGAATACCATTAGATAAGCGGTAATACCAACGCGTGCCTTGTTGATACATTAAATCGGTATAACCATCACCATTTAAGTCGGCAACTCTCACTTCATCGTATTTATCCAACGTTTGTTTATGGAGGTAATTAACACCATCGGAAACCAATAAGCGGTATTTATTTGAATAAACGGACTTCCACTTCCCTCCAAACTGCTCACAATCGGCTCTGGTATCGAAATAGTCATTTATACTACAAGAGCCACCTGATGTAGTGACTTTAATAACTAAGTCAGATCTCCCATCACCATTAACATCAATACCTGAGGCATTTTTAATATTCGCAGAATGGCGGGTAAAATTACTGTTAAATGAACCTGCTGAAGAGCTAGGCAAAGTGCCTAATAAAGTGTCATGAGTAAAACTTCCGTCGCCATCATTATTTAAATAGGCCTGCAAGTTACCGTTTTTACTGAAAATAATGTCTTCTAAACCGTCACCGTCAACATCAGCGACTTGCGCGTTATTTTCCAAGCCTGTCGCTCTAACACCGGTATTTACTATGGTTAAATTTGAGGATCGCTCATATGTTTCACATACATATTCATAACCTGGCTCTGTTTCACAGCGTGTCACCGTATTTGTGCTAGGCACATAGGAAATTATCGTCCAGTTACTGGTTTCGCTGTTAGCAACCAATAAATCTCGCTGACCATCACCATTGTAATCGATGGTTTGTGCGTATTCTTTCTTCGATACTCCAACACTACTTAACCTAGTGCTACTATTATAGTATGGACCTAAACGTGCATACCAATAGCTCCCAGATGGGTAAACGATATCGGAATAGCCATCGCCATTTAAGTCAATAATATGGTTGTAATGGCGATTATCAGATTCACCTTTGCTAGCGCCGTAAGAGCTAAAGGGAGCAAAACTTTCTGTTACGGCCTCTTGATATTGGTAACCTGTTTCAGGCTCAGTTCTCCATCGATAACTTGTCGATTTAGCCGCCGGCTTTTGCCACTCAAAGGTTGTAGCTGGTAAACAGCTAGATTTGTTTTTATCAGTACATTCTTGAATGGTTTCTAGGTAATTTTTTTCTTCTAAAACTGATGATGTAAAATAACCTAATGCATAATGACGGTATACTTCATGGTCTTGATAAACCGTAACACTATCAAGCATCTTACTCATTGAAACGGGAGAGCCCACTGACCAACCAACAAATAATTTCGGGTTATCGATATAGTTTAATACAACACGAGCAAATGGAGATTTTCCATCAGTACGGCCGGTATAGTGCACTTCTTTTAAATAGTGCTCTCCCTTAGTCGCATCTTCATGATAACGAAATACAATATAATTGCCTTTAACGTCTTTAATGGCTTTTAAGGCCCATGCTTTTGCTAGATTTGCACTACCAGCATTAACAAAAGCATCACTGCTACTTTCATTGCCTCCACCATAAACTTTAAGACTAATCGACATCGATTGCCCCAAGCTATCATTACCACTGACACTTGATGCTAAGCCGTAATAATGTACTTCACCTGATTTTGTTTCTACGGTAAATGCAGCCGGGCCTTGACTGGTACTTCCATGCGCTCGAACAATACTAAAATCATCAAGCTCAGTGTGGTATTTATCCGCAGACCAATAACTATTATTTGACGTATTTTTATTATGCTGATTGCCCCAAGTGACTAAACGTTGACCGTTAAGACATAGTCGGTCATTGTCTGAATGGCTCACATTCCCTTGCTCATCATCTTGAGTCATATTCTTAGGGCATCGTGAAATAGCTGACGCGCCAGAAAAATTCCAACCTCGTCCCATTATCCCGTCACCGCTATTACTGGTGTAAGAGAAACCAAGTTGAGGCTGAACACCCGCGATACCCGCAGGAATATTTAAAGGGATGTTATAGGTTGCACTGCCAGATTCATCAACACGAAATGAACCATTGGTTTGCCCAATGTAAGTACCAGCAAAAGTATCAAAACTTAATGTAAATAAGATGATTAGGATAAATAGTATGCGAGATTTCATTGTGAAGTCCATTTCATTTGTATTAGATGTATACAGTATTTTTTCGCATACGATATCAAATGTTGCAATTTTGTAAATATTTATTTCACATAAACGCAACATAAAGATAGCTCTCGATTACAGAATTGAGCTATTGCCCTTTAAATAAATCTGCATAATTAAATACATTAGTAGGCTAAATAGGTTATTTGAAGAGTACTAGTGAAATTCATGTGCTTGTCGGGGGGAAGTACAGAAACCGTTAATGCAGCCTTAACTATTTCTCATAGTGGATATTACTAACATACCAAATTTTTTCACCTGCGGGGGTTTTTACTACAACTTCATCATCAACTTCTTTTTTCAAACAGGCACGTGAAATAGGAGAATCAATTGATGAATAGTCATTGCGGCCATATATTTCTTCGGGACCAACAATACGAAATTTTAGGGTTTCATCGTCGTCATTTTCTAAACTAACCCAAGCACCGAAAAATACTTTACCTTCTTGTTGCGGGCCGTAATCAACAATTTTAAGGTCTTCGAGTATTTTTCGTAAATAACGCACACGGCGGTCAATTTCACGCAAGCGTTTTTTGTTGTATTGATAATCGGCATTTTCACTACGATCACCTAAACTGGCCGCCCACGACACTTTACGAGTAGTTTCAGGTCTATCCACTCGCCAAAGCTTATTTAATTCTTCTTGAAGTAAGACATAACCCGGTCGGGTAATTAATTTAGTTTTCATAGTAGGGCAGTAATTTACATGAGTAAAATAGTAGGATGATAAAGCTGATAATATAGTGAAATGTAATGCTAAGCTAGTCTGTCAGCTCCAAACTAAAGCTAACACACAAGCCGCCTTGCTGACGATTATAGAGCCTAAGTTTACCTTGGTGACCAATAACTATTTCATTACATAAGGCTAAGCCAACTCCAGTGCCTGTTGGCTTAGTGGTAAAAAATGGCAGTAATGCTTGCTGTTGCTGTTTTGCGCTTAACCCTGTACCACGGTCAAAAACATTAAAAATTAATTGCCTGCTTTGTTGTTTCATTTCAAAACTAACATCCGTTAATTCGGAGCCTGATTCTTTAGCATTTTTCACTAAATTAATGATCACTTGTTCAATTTGGCCAGCATCGAATATTGCTTGCTCTCGCACCACGTCAAAACGGCAACTTATCCCAATTAAGGTTTTAATTTGTTGATAAAAAGTTTTTAATGTTACAGCGTTAAGGTTGGGTTTTGGTAAGCGAGAAAAACTAGCATATTGCTCAATAAAGCCATGTAAATGACTAGCGCGATTACCAATGGTTTCCAATACATCATGAAGCATATGGCTATGTTCAGGTTGCGTAATAATTTTTTGAGCTGAACGTGTTAATGATGAAATAGGCGCTAACGAGTTGTTTAATTCATGGCTAATTAAACGTATAACTTGCTTCCACATATCAGTTTCTTTACGAGATATTTCACTGGTCATATTTTTATATAAAAATAATAAATGCTTTCGACCATTGAGCATAAACTGTTGGCAATTAATGTTATAAACCAATGCTTGTTCGTCTTGTAAATCAGTAACTAAGCCTTCATCGCGCGCTAGTGTTGCGGTTTGTAATACTGGTGTCAGGTTAGTCAAAAGAGCCGTAAAGTCTCCGCCCTCTAATTTTCTACTCTGACAAAACATTTCTTTTGCCGCTAAATTGCTATACACCACTTTATCATTACTATTCACCAATACCATTGCCACGGGGGTACTTTGAATAACAGTGTCGAGTAGCAGCTCACGTTGAAAAATATCCATACGCTCATTACGTAGTACCGTTGCCAGTTCATTATAAATTTTTACTAGGCTCGATACTTCACTGTAATTTTGGTTATGAATAGTGAGACTAAAATCGTTATCTTTAAACGCATCAATGCCGTTATCAATTGCTGATAGTGTTTTCATTAATGGCGCTAAGCACCACTTAGATACCAGTAACAACGCCAACAAGAAGCCAGCACTAACCAGCAAGACTTCAATACTGATAAAGCTAACTTCTTTGGGTAAAGCAAGTAGTACAACACCATAAAACAGCAACACTATGGCTGTGGCTGCATATAAGCGCAGGAATAAAGACCTTTTTAGCATTAACCAACTATCTCAAACTTTTTCATGCGGCGGTAAAGCGCAGAACGACTAAGGCCTAATAATTTTGCCGCTTCAGAAATAACACCACTGGCATCGCTAATCGCTTGCTGAATATCTTCTGCGGTGAGCTCTTCAGTATTAGCCGATGAAGAAGTTGACTCAGGCAATTGCACATTTAAGGCCAGTATTTTTTCATCAATAATTTTATCACGAGCGAGTAATGACGCTCTTTGCATGACATTTTTCAATTCTCGGATATTGCCAGGCCAAGCGTAATGCTTCAACGTTAAACATGCTTGCTCTGTCAATTGAAAAGCTTCACCTAAAAAATGTTCTGCTAAAGGTAAAATATCAGCTTTTCGCTCATTTAATGGCAACAACGGGAGCTCTATAACATTTAAACGATAATATAAATCTTCTCTAAAATCGCCTTTGGCTATTGCGCCTTTAATATCGGCATTGGTGGCACTAATAATACGTACATTAACTTTTATCGTTTCACTACCGCCAATGCGTTCAAATTCACCCGTCTCAAGCACTCGTAGTAGTTTTGCTTGTCCATCTAATGACAAGTTACCAATTTCATCAAGAAATAGCGTACCGTTATGGGCTAATTCAAAACGACCAATGCGACGTTTCGTAATGCCAGTGTACGAGCCTGCTTCAGCACCAAATAACTCGGCCGCCATCAACTCAGGTGAAAGTGCGCCAACATTTACTTTAATAAATGGGCCTTGGCGACAACTTGAATTGGCCTGGACAATTTCGGCAATTTTTTCTTTACCTGCCCCATTAGGACCGGTAATTAATACCGAAACATCGGCGTGTGCAACTTGTGTAGTGATCTGCAATAAATTAAACATGGCATCACTTTGATAACGAATACCGCACAGATCATATTGTTGTGCCAGCTCTCGTTGTTGACGATTATGCTTTAAGGCACTTTTACGATGTGCTTGTTGCAGTTCACTCAGCTCGATTAAGTTATTAACCGTGATGATGAGTTTGTCATCATCCCAAGGTTTTGAAATATAGTCACTGGCACCAGATTTTACTAAATCAACAGCGGTTTCTAAATGCGTCCATGCGGTCATCAAAATTATTGGTAAGTCCGCAAATCGGCGACGAATTTCGTTAAATAACGCAATACCTTCTTCGCCAGAAGTCGTATCTTGTGTGAAATTCATATCTTGAATTACTAGATCATAGTGCGAATTATCAAGTGCTAAAAGCCCTGTTTCTGGTGTTAAGCAATGATCACAGTCCAGCTGATTAAGGGTAAATAATACCTTTAGTGCATGAGCAATATCAGGGTTGTCATCAATAACGAGTATTCGAGCTTTCATTTATTTTTATACCTTTATCCACGACATTTTTTTCAGGAATATTTGTAATATGTTAGTTGCATTTAATGTGCAGGCTAATTTGCTCTCAAATCATTACGTGCATGAACTTTTCCACGTAATATAATTTTATCAATAGCGTCCCAAGCCTCAATAGTTTTCAACGGATTTTCATTTAGTAACAATAAGTTCGCTACCTTACCATTTTCTACGCTGCCATAGTCATCTGCTAAATTAAATTGTTTCGCATTATTAATAGTCGCCGCTGCCAATACCCCTTTTAGACTAATTCCAGCTTGCGCCAGCATTTGCATTTCCTGATATGTGATTAACCCAGGTTGATTGGCATAGCTTGGGCTTCCTGGAAAATCAGACGCTATAAGCATTGGATGATTGACACTATCAAGATAAGTGATTACCTGCTGATTTTTCCTCGTACGGCCATAAAGAAATATTTCTGCTATTTTTTCTGACGATAAACCATCAAATCCTGTAATCAATTCCTTAGTAAACCATTGTGCCGCTGGTGTTTTATACCAGTTTAGTAATGCTTTAGGTGTAGTTTTTAAAAACGCTGAATTGTATTTAGTTTCAGGTAACATCACCTCCCCCAGTCCCGAAATAACTCGCTGAGTCGCCATAAACCCAATGCCTTTACTATTAACTTCATTCAGTAGCATCAGCATCTCATTGGGCAAGTACTGATTTCGACTATATTTACCCCAGTTCCATAATCCATGAGCAAGTACATCAGCCTTAGCATCAAGCGCCGCTTGATACATATCCACGGCGTTGGCGTGCGCTAAAATCATCAGGTTATTCTTTACTGCTGCGGCTTTAATTCGCTTGAGTGTTGCACGACTCAATAATGGCCACTGGTTACTGTCTCCATATCCATTTTCAAAATACAGTTTAATGCACACTGCACCTGATTCAGCTATTTTTGTAATAAGATTTTCTGGTGAGTTTTTGTCATCTATGGCAGTATTTTCTTGCACTAAATACGAGAAAATTTTATCTGCAATATCTGACGTTTTTTCGATATAAGGAAAAGTCTCTTTTGAAGTGACCACTTCACAACGAAAATAGTCTGGATGTATTTCGCCGCTAACAAATTCTGACCAGTGCTTTCCAGGATTCGGATCAACAACATGCGTCACACCATGGTACAAAAAACTTTTTGGCTGTTGGGTAAAGTACTGCATTGCCAGTTCAGTGTTTTCAACTACATGCTTTTCTCCACCAAATCCCATGCCAGGTATAGAAGATACATGAACGTGGCTGTCCATGATGCCCGGCACGAGAAACTGGCCACTACCATCGATAACATGGCGGTATTTTTCTTCCTCCACAATCCGTACATTATTATCGATAATACGATCATCAACAATGAGTACATTGCGATTCTCCTGCGCCATTGCAAGCTCTGGCGATATTAAGGTGACATTTTTGACAAGTAAACCTTGCTTTGCCACGCTCAAAAAACTCATTACTGACAATAGTACGATACCTGAGACTTTCATTTGCTTCCTTTCCTAAATAAATTCAATCAGCATAATATTATGATTTTTTATAATATTATGCTGGTTTTTCGGTCAACTACGCACTACGTGTCACAATAGCAGGAGCAATATTAGCGGCACGCTTAGCCGGAAACCAAACAGCTAAAATATTCACGACCCAAAGTAAAAGTGCTGTCATTAGCAAGACACTGAGGTTGAAAAAGTTTTGACCTGCTTGCTCGGATAACTCAAAAGTTATAGATAAAGTTACCGCGACACCAATCACTAATCCAATCAAGGTTAAAATACTATTTTCAGTTAAAAAGTAACGCATAATGTCACTTTTCTTAGCACCTAATGCGCGACGTGTTCCTATTTGCTTACGCTTTTGTGTTACTTGAAAAGCGGTTAAGCCGGTAATACCTAGACCTGTAATTATCAGTAAAACAACACTTAACACTAAAAAGGTTAAGGCGCGGCTGCCACGACCATCATACATACGCTTTTGTGTACGCTTTAACAACTCACTGGAATTGATATAACGGCCACGCTCTAAATAGAATACGTCGATAATATCTTCTAGTAATGCAACCGCTGTACCTTGTTCCACACGCATTAAGTAATGCGGTTGTTGAGTTTGACTCCACTTAACTTGAGGGCGAATAATCGACTGATATGACTTACCGCGACCATTCAAACGCTCACCAGTCATAAAGTTACTATAAACACCAATGACTTTTACTGGATCAGCATTTTTTGCTAACCAGATAGTTTTGCCAATGGCAGAGTCATCGCCAAATAACACCTGCGCCATATCTTGACTGATCATTACTTCAGCGGCACTTTGTGGCGTCGACTCAATATCGCCTTTAACCACATCGCTAGCAGTGATTAACCGTCCATCAACCAATGACAGCTGTAAAACATCAATGATTTGTTCATCTGATTCAAATACAACGGTTTTAAAACCCTGTGCGTCTTCCTCTGTTGCCAAGTAGACATCAATCATATTCTCCGCAGTAAAAGGCACGGCATTTGATGGCGCAGCATTAATAACTGATGGAATCTCTTTAACACGTTTAAGGTCATTGAACATTGCTTGGCCAACATCTTGGCTATCGTCAAAAAACTCCGGTGAAATCCGCACAATATCCTCATGCGGAATGCCTGAAGGTTTATTCCACTCTTGTAATGTTGTGGTTGCAACCAGTACTGAACTGCTTAGCACGCCCATAGTAAATGCAATCTGAATAATCATCAGCATCGCCATAAATTTATTTTGCTTTAGGCCAAGAAAAATTGGTTTAATATCCATGTTTTTCTCCTTATTGTGATTTTAGTTGGCTAGCGGGAGGAATGTTACACAAACGCCAAATCGGATAAATACTGGCAACGATAGTACAAATAATGCCAGTGACAAATGCATTAGCTATCATCACCCAATTCAATTGAAATAGTGGCTGAATATCTTCAATGCGTACCGTGTAATCCGATGAATAAAGACGAATACTCATCATGCCTTGCAAGCCAAAGTAAGAAATAACAATACCGAGTAAACCACCTAATAAACCAATAATAACCACTTCAAGTAAGTGCTGCATAATGATGGTTTTCTTTTTAGCTCCTAAGGCTCGACGTAAACTTACTTCCTTTTTTCGACGCATAAATTTGGCCAGTAAAATACCGACTGCATTTAGTAAACATACCGCAAAGAATAATGTTGCTAGTACTGAAAAGGTATTAAGAAACTGATTACGACCATTAACATAGTTATATTGGTCATTGAGGTTCGTTAAATACATTGCTAACTCACGAGGAAAGCGTCCTAGCGTTTGCTCACTTTCCATATAGCTCATTATTTGTTGACGATAGTCAGCAACTTTTGCTTCAGGCACTTCCGCCCAAAAAGTTACCCAGGCACATTCAGAGTTAATTAAGCGATCTTTATTCTCAGTACGAAATGAACGTGAGATATCAGCATTAGCAGCCCAACAGTCAAAGCCTGCACTGCGCGGTAGGTTGTTGTCCATTGCAAAGGTATAAGGAATAAAGAAGTTATCAGGATAACCCGGCCAAAAACTACGGTTATAAAATTTACTGCTTAAATACCAAGTATCTAATACGCCAATAATTTTCAACACATGAGTGTTGATACGCACACTTTCACCAACACTATTACGGCCACCAAAAAGCTTGTCATTCATTAACTTACTTATAATGATAACCGCTTCGCCACTTTCTTCCGTCGCTTTGTCCCAACCATTACCATAAAGGAACGGGGTTTCAAACATGGTAAAAAAGCTGCTATTGACAACCGCTGCTGTGGTTTGTAGTGGATTAATATTTTCATCTTCAACATTCAAAATACCATAAGTTGACCAATTAAAGCTTTGCTTAACCCCTGGCATTTCCAGTTGCATTAGGTTCAAGGTATCTTTGTAAGTGGTATCAACCATACGCGCTTGATGCTCTACTGCATCTGCGGTGATTTCACGGTTATCCATTTGCAGTAAAAAAATATTTTTACTTTTATGGGCTAGCGGCACTTGGCTACTTTGGTAGCTCATGGTTTTTACCGTGGTGTATAAACCTAAACCTGTCGCGATCGCAAGAATGGTTAATAAGGTTAGCGCAGGGCGTTCTTTTAAACTCTTCAGCGCCAACTGAAAATTATAACTGAACATAATTAACTCCTATGCGCTACGAATAACATCATCAACGACTGGTTTTTCAATATCACTGACTTGGCCATCAAAAATTTGGATATTGCGATGAGCTCGGCGTGCTAATTGGTCATCATGCGTCACCATAATAATGGTCGTGCCTTTACTATTAATATCTTCAAGTAATTCCATTACTTGCTGCGCCATTAATGAATCCAAATTACCGGTCGGTTCATCCGCTAATAAAAATAACGGATCACCCGCAATGGCACGGGCAATAGCAACACGTTGTTGTTGACCACCAGAAAGCTGGGTCGGCAAATGCTGCATACGTGATGCTAAACCCACAGCTTCTAGTGCATGTTCAATACGTTCTTTGCGTTCTTTCGCGCTCATCCCACGGTAACGTAGTGGAACATCAACATTGTCAAAGAGGGGTAAATCAGGCAAAAGATTAAAGCTTTGAAAAATAAATCCGATTTTTTGATTTCGAATTTCTGAGAGTTTGTCATCACTGAGTCCTTTTACGTTATGGCCATCTAGAAAGTAATCACCTTCTTCGAAGGTTTCTAATGCACCAGCCAAGTTCAAAAATGTAGTTTTTCCTGAGCCCGAAGGGCCAGTAACTGATACAAATTCACCACTCTTTATGTGTAAATCCACCTTACGTAAGGCATGCGTTTCTACTAAATCTGTACGATATATTTTGCTGACATTTTCCATTCTTAACATTTGTTTTTCTCCTAATTAGTCAGATAGATTTGTTCGCGATTATTGAAAACATCAATACTTGAGATAACAATTTCATCACCAGCTTTTAAGCCTGAAACCACTTCTATTTCGCCAATACTACGAGCACCTAAGGTAACTTTTTGACGTGTTGCATTGCTGTCATTTACTCGATAAATAATGCGCCCACCACCACTTTCGACGAAAGCGCCACGGCGAACTTTTAAAATATTTTCTTTTGATTCAATTAAGATGCGCGCGCTAACACGCTGGTTTTGACGCAAACTTGCTACAGTTTCCGCATTAAAGCGCAAACGCCCAACCACTTGCCCATTGGTGACTTCAGGTGAAATAGCCACTAATTGGCCATCATGCTTTTCACCGTTAAAACTAATTTCTGACGCTAAGCCAACACCAAGGTCATCGGCAAAACTTTCAGGAATATTCACTTCCACTTCAAAGGCGCTTAAATCGATAACGGTAATTAATGAGGTATTACTAGCGACACTGTCTTTTTCACGAATGTTGACGCTACCAATTATGCCGTCAGTTGGCGCAAACAAAGTAAGCTCGTTCACTTGTCGTTGTAGGTCATTAACAACAAACTGCTGGCGATTAAGTTGTGACTGGCGGGTTTTTAATTCAAATTCCATACTTTCTTTTTGCAAGTCAAAACTTTGTTTTGCATGTTCATGCGATAGACTCGCGCGTTTAAATTCAGCAACTTTCTCTTCGTATTCTTTTTTACTGATCAGTGAGTCTTTAATGCTGGTGACTGCACGATCTTTATTTACTTTTGCTGCTTCTAAATTAACCCCTGACATTTCTATCGTTTGCTGATTGTTTAACTGGGTTGTTTTCATTTCAATGCGCTGACGGCCAACGGCTAGTTCTAATTGCTCTAACGTTGCTAGTTCTTGTTCGTATTGGTTTTTTAATTGTGGGCTATCAACCTCAGCTAACTTCTGGTTTTCACTTACCGCATCACCTGCTTTAACAAACAAACTGACAATACCTGGCGCCGTTGCATAGAGTGTTGGACTATTAGCTGCAACAATGCGCCCTTGCACGCCAATATCACGTTGTAAGTTACCTTTTTCTACCACGGCAAAACGTAAGCGCTCTTTTGAAATCGCCATATCCGACGAAAACATGTTATTAAATTTCGGCACAACGAAAATGCCGATAGCCGCTATCAATAAAACAACTGCTGTCACTTTCATCATTAATGATTTTTTTTTGCCGGTTTGGCTGATCTGTACATCTTGACCAGAAGTATCTTTTAACATTTTCTTTTCCCTGAAACTTTTTAGCATATGGGTATTGATGTACTGGTGATATTGCACAAACGATGCCAAACTTTAATCTATTGATATTTATATATAAGTTTGTTTTTTATTTTGTGCGAACAGACATGTGTTCGCAAAGCGGGGTGTGCGAACAGTAAGTTTTGAATAGCTTAAAAGTATAATGAAAATTTATTGTTAAAATAAAAATACCGCGACAGTGCGCGGTATTTTATTGCTATTAAGTAGCTAACGAAGGAATTATGCTTGATTAGGAATAATTTGAATTTCTACACGACGGTTAAGTGCTCGACCATTAGCAGTCATATTATCTGCAACCGAGCGTGACTCCCCGTAACCAATTGTTTTAAGGCGGCTAGCAATAATATCTTTATTGGTTAAATATTGCTTCACGCTACCAGCACGTTGTTCAGACAAATTTTGGTTAAACTGTTCAGCACCTTGGCTATCAGTGTGGCCTTCAATGCTCAATAAGGTTTTTTCATACTTATTTAGCACTCGAGCGATATCATCTAAAGTATTGTAAAAGCCTGACGTAATATAAGCTTGGCCAGTTGCAAAGGTAATGTTAGCTGGCATGATCAAGCGTAAGTTATCGCCTTCACGCACAATTTCAATGCCTGAGCCGGCTAATTCATCACGAAACTCTTGTTCTTGCTTATCCATATAACCACCAATTGCTGCGCCAGCAATAGCACCAATGGCTGCGCCCCAAACGGCACGTTTATTTTTATGATTACTAGTCGACTTACCTAACACCGCACCAGTAATAGCGCCAATCGCAGCGCCTTTTTCTTGGTTAGTACTAGCACAACCGGTAAGTGCCAATGAAAGCGTAATTAGTGACACCATAAATGGCTTTTTAAGTGATAACGTGGATTTGTTTAACTGCATGATAAATATCCTAAAGAGAGTAGCTTTGTTGTCATCATATCAACTCAAGCTGAATAGTTGATGAACGGGAATTACTGATCATAATACAGTGATCATAAATAAAGAGTAATACCCATGCCATTAAGTTTGCGATCTTCTTGTACGCATATAAGTATTTTAGGGCAGACGCTCTTAATACTATAAATATAAAAACACCACGACTAGCGTGGTGTTTATACATACGACATTCAGTCAGTTTTTTATTCTAAGCAAAACTAACTATTCAAATACTGAATCAACCGCAATCACTTCAACGTTTTTAGTTGGTAATGTAAGTTTATAGCTTTCGATAATTTTATCGGTCGCTAATAATTCAGCGGGTTTCTCAGAGTTATATTTCAATGATGAAGTTTGTTCAGACAACAAACGTTTTTTCATGTCTTCGCCGTCACCTGAAATAAATACATAGTGAATATCATCAGTTTGTAAGTTTTCTTTAATCACGCGATTAACATCAGCCAAGGTTAATTTAGCAAACTGCTCACGTACATACTTAACAAACTCATCAGTTTGGTAGAACTCGCTGTCAAGTGCATAGCCTAATTGCTGGTCTTGGCTAGCAACCAATTGCGGTGCGTAGTTGGTTAGGTAATTACGCGTTGCTTGGAAGTCTTTTTCGCTCATGCCATTTGCAATCAGCTTGTCTAATTCATACAAGGCTGCACGTGTAGCGAAATGAGCATCATTGTTTGAACGTAATGGACGTAACCACACTTGGAAAATTTGGCTAGAACGACCTAAGTTAGCGTCTGGCTTGGTTTGGAACATGCCACGCGGGAAGTATTCAATATATGAATAATCACCGTAGTTCATGCCACGTGCTTGGCGTATTTGTTGGTACAAGTAGCTGTTTGAACTTCTGTGCTCACCAAAGTACGAACGTACTAACCAAAGTGCAGCCCAATCTTTATCATTACGAATAGTATCGATTGGGAAGCCAAAAGAAACTGCTGTTGATTGAGCGTTCTTCTCAACAATAGTCGCATGATGGCCTTTTAGCACTGGCGCTTTAGCAACGGTTAAGCGTTTTTCATCACCGACAGGTAAAACCGTTAAATCTGTCATTAACTGTGCTTTTAGGTCACTTGGCATAGCGCCAGTTATACCTAAATGTAACTTAGCCTGAGTCAACTGTGCTGCATAAAAGGCTTTAACATCTTCAATGGTAAGCGCTGCTAAGTCAGACAAATCACCGCTATTGAAGTTTTCATAGGCATGACCTTGATAAAGCTCGCTATAAAGTACTTCTTTACCTAGTTCTTCATCATTAGAAGATTTAAGCCCAGCTTTAATGCCGTCAATAAGTTCTTTCTTCAAACGCTTAAAGTCATCTTCACGCCAGCCAGGATTCAACAATTGGTCGCTGATCAATTCGTACCACTGTTCTGCATTGTCTTTATGAACACGGCCAGTAAACGACATCATCTCTTTATCAAGTTGAGAAGAAAATTGTCCAGCTAGTGGGTATAAGCCTTGTTGAATTTCTTTATAAGTATGTGTTGCTGAACCACCACGCGTTAGCATTTGCGCAGTTAATGCCGCTACACCTTTTTTACCTACAGGGTCTGCCGCAGCGCCAGTGTAGAATAAAAAGTTAACATCAATTAATGGTGATTTATTCGTTTTATCTAGCACCGTGAATTGTGCTGTTTTAGGCTTGGCATTATCCGCATCAATTTTTGCAACAGCAGCGTCTAAATCAACTTCTTTTGCAAACGCCTCAACTTTATCAAGCGCTGATAACGTCACTGTTGTGCGATTATCATCAATAAAATATTTATTGGCGACGCGCTTGATATCTTCTGCTGAAATATTATCAAAGCTGTTATATAGGTGATTAATCGTTTCTGGGTCTCGACTAAAATGCATATAACTTGCAAGTGTTGAAGCAATTGACTCTGATGAGTCTAGGCTATTGACAAAGTTATACTTTAGATTAGATTTTAAGTTATCTAATTTCTCTGTTGAAACTAACTCGGTACGAGCTTGTGCGTAAGTTCGGTTAATAGCATCACGCACTGTTGCTAAGTCTTTTTCTTCATTTACCTTGATGAATACATGACGTAAGCCAGCATCTTTAGTTTCAGGATTGTAGTTAAACATTTGGCTTGCCAATTGTTTATCAACAACCAACTCTTGATATAACGCCGAGTTATTTGAAAAATACAATTCAGAAATTAAGTCTAATGCCGCTCGATCTTTTTCTTTTGGTTTCCAATCAGTACCTTTATACGACACTAATAACCAATGACCCGGTAAACCATCAAATTTTTCATGAACATAACGAGGTGCTGTTTGTGCTGGTTCTTGAGCAATGTCATTTACAAAGTCACCTTTTTGCCAGTTGCCCCAGTGCTTTTCAACCATCGCCATAGTGGCTTCAGGTTCAACATCACCAACGATGACAACAGATACATACTCTGGTTTATAAAACTGTTTAAAGAATTTTTCACCGTAAGCCAATTGTTCCGGCATTGCTTCAACGTCTTCAAAAAAGCCCATGGTGGTATGTTTATACGTATGGGTATCAAATGCTTCTTTGCGCACAGCCGCTAGCAATTTGCGAATTGGGCTAGCATTGTTTTTTAAGTATTCACCTTTAACCGTTAGCGCTTCAGTTTTAAATTGTGCATCGGTGTATTTTAAGTTCTTAAAGTGATCGGCTTGAATTTCTAATACTTTATCTAAATGGTCTTTAGAAAAATCTAAATGATAGTTTGTATAATCATTTGTCGTGTAAGCACCGTTATCAACACCGGCATTTTTAAATAAGTCAGCATAAACGTCTTGTGGAAATTTCTCAGAGCCTTTAAACATCATGTGTTCAAAGAAATGCGCAAAACCTGTTCTACCGGCTTCGTTTTCATCACGAGAGCCTACCGATACTGGAATTTGTACAGAAACAAGATCTGGGTAATCCGTTTTAACAATCAATACTCTTAAGCCATTGTCTAACTCTTTAAACACGTAGTTTTGGCTAAAAACTTTATTGCTATTGGTTTCAACTGCTGCACTTTGTGGTGTTGAATTTTGGTTAGTTTGTGTGGCTACACATGCCGAGAGGGTGAAGCTGGCTACAATGGCCGCCGCTAAATATTTAATTTTCATTGTCGATCCCTTTATTGTTATGCTGATATCTTATGAAACTGACGATAATTTTTCACCATTTTAACGATTTATTTACACAGTTTTCTGTAACAGAATACATACAACATTAGCTTTCACACTGACGGGATAGAGAAACTTACTTATGAGTAGCGATTTCAAAGGCAAAACGGTCATCATAACTGGCGCATCTGCTGGTGTAGGTGCAGCAACGGCAAGAACTTTTGCAAACTTAGGCGCCAACTTAGTTTTAGTGGCTCGTGGACAAGTTGCGCTGGATGTCATTACCGATGAATTAGCGAAAATAACTTCTGTTATCAATGTTGCGATGGATATTAATAACCCCGAGGCAAATGAAGCGTTATTAGAAACAGCAGCACAAGCATTCGGCTCTGTTGATGTGCTCGTTAATAATGCAGGTTTTCATCAACGTGGCGATGTGATGCGCAATCAGGCTACAGACTTGGCGCAAATGGTTGATGTTAATTTACGTGCGCCGATTCAGTTATCTGCTTTAATGCTGCCTTATCTGCAAAAAGCAGGTGGCGGTGCTATCGTCAATGTTGGTTCGTTGGCCGGAAGAACACCATTACAGGGCGCTGCAACTTATGCCGCGACAAAAGCAGGTTTGCGAGCGTTTACTTACTCATTATCTGATGAATTAAAAAACGATAACATTAATGTTGGTGTTGTTTCACCAGGACCAATTGACACTGGCTTTATTATGTCGGAAATCGATGAAGTAGAAGATATAGTTTTCTCGCAGCCGATGAGCAGCGCACAACAAGTCGCTGATGCTATTGTTAGTTGTGCTCGTGGTGAAGCAGTAGAAATATCACTACCCCGTGCCAGTGGTTGGTTAACCACTGTTTCCTATTTATTTCCGAGTTTAAGAAAAGCATTACGACCGGCACTTTATCGCAAAGGCCGTAAAGCGAAAGAACAATACAAGCAGCGTAATACTAGCTAATCACACTCAGTAAATAATTATTAACTTAAGTAAAAGCTACTTTTTTACTAAACGAGTCAGTACCGGTGTTTGACAAACATCAAGCACAGGTGGTGGCTTCTTAAAGAAAAAAGCATTATCACGTTTAATGCGCTCAGCTAATTTTGTAGCAAATAAGGCACTTTCGGTATTTTTAATTTCTAATTGGATTTGCTCTGCTTCTGGTACATCGGCCATCATTTTCATAGAAATTATCGCTGTATAAGCGCTTTTAGGCACTTCAGTATCACCGTCTATTGTTGCTGTTCGAGTGATTGCTTGCACGTGGTTCATACCGTAAATAACGCGGCCAAATATGGTCATAATACGGTCTAAGTATCTTGGTGCTTGGCCGTTAGTTATATAAAAATGGCTAGATGCTGAGTTTGCGTCATTGCCACGTGCCATTGCAATAACACCAGGACAATGTGTTAACCATGCACGTTTTTCACTGGCATTGGTTGCCAAAGCAAAACCGTCTTTAAAACCCGTTTGCTCAGCAAATAAGTCTTTGTTTTGCACTAAGGTAAATGACCAATTTTTGTCTGTTTGCCATTCTCCTTCAAGATCTAACTCTGCAACTGAACGATCAGAGTTACTGCCATCTTCTGGCCCTGCTTGCGCGACAAAACCATCAATAACACGGTAAAACTTATTACCATCATAGTGGGCTTCTTTTGTTAAACGCATAAATTGTTCAACATGCTTAGGTGAAAATTGTGGTGCTAATTCAATCACTACTTTACCGTGTGGCAAGGTCATCATCACCATATTTTCAATCGCTACCGCTCGCCATTCATCCTTATTTTTCAAGGCATTTTCAGCAGCAACACGTGCCATTATTTGTTCCTGAACACTTTGCTCCGCATTCACCACTGAACTTAGCGATAAACTCAACGCACCAAAAGTCATCACTACACCTGAAAACATTTTATTAAATTTCATGAGCACCCTTTATTATAATTTTTATATTACTTAGTAAATCAGAACATGCTTTTCGGTGCTAGTTTTTGCGAAAAAAACGCCGAAAATAAATGAATTATTGGCGCAACTGCGGGCAATTGATAACATAGTCGCCATAAATCCAAATACCTAGACTTATAGCTGTAAGCTATAAGACATTGCGGAGCTTTCGTGAATAAAAGTTTTATCACTAATTTCTTAGCATTCATCGCTGTTATTCTTGGCTATGCGTTTGCAAATAATATTATTTTCACCATAGGTTTATTTGCCTTATCGGGCGCAATAACCAATTGGCTGGCAATACATATGCTGTTCGAACGTGTACCTTTTTTATATGGCTCAGGCGTTATTCCGGCACGTTTTGAAGACTTTAAGCTCGCCATTCGTAGTTTAATGATGGAACAATTTTTTACCGAAGAAAACATCGATCGATTTTTAGCTGGTGATGATAATCCAGCGACAACTATCGATTTAGCACCTGTGATCAACAAAGTTGATTTATCACCCGCATTTGACAATTTAGTTAGTGTTGTAGAGCAATCATCATTTGGTGGCATGTTGGCAATGGTCGGCGGCACCGAAGCGTTGCAGCCAATGCGCGAACCTTTTATTGAAAAAATGCGCACATCTGTTGTTGAGATCAGCCAAAGTGAAGAATTCAATACCATTTTACGTGAAGAGTTAGAGCAGCCAAGTGTAATGGCAGGTATGCGCGATAAAGTCAGCGACATTATTGAAAAACGCTTAAATGAACTAACACCACAACTCGTTAAAGAAATAGTGCAAAAAATGATTCACGAGCACTTAGGCTGGTTAGTCGTTTGGGGTGGTGTTTTTGGCGGTATCATTGGCTTAGTTGCCGCTGTTTCAGGAAACTTCTAACTTTCTTGTCACGCAATTAATTTCAACTATACAAACCTAAATCTAAAGCCAGTAGTTAAGCACTAACTACTGGCTTTTTCTTTCTGCTTCCTATTACTTCCCTCTAGGTACATAAATTGAAACAGTAAAATAGTTTATATTTTAAACGATTAGCTTAAACTCAGTTTTAGTAAAAATAATAATACGCTAGGAATATTTACCAATGACTAACTTTACGCTTCGTTTAATTCAATTTACTGCCGTAATTGCTATCGCAATAAATTCTACGACAACCTTGGCACTTGATTTAGCCAATAGAACAAAAAGTGATATCCAACTCGACTCTTCTCGTAAACCGGCAGAAATAATCGACTTTGTCGGTGTAAAGCATGGTGATAAAGTGCTCGACTTGTTGGCTGGTGGCGGTTATTACTCGGAGCTACTGTCACGCGTAGTTGGCAATGAAGGCGAAGTTGTTTTGCAAATACCTAAAGCGTATTTAGGGTTTGTTGGGAAAGAATTAGAACAGCGCCTAGCTAATGACCGACTTAAAAATGTTAATTACCTGCTAAGTGAAGCGCCGGATTTACAACTACAAAACAACCATTTTGACAGTGCATTTTTAGTCTTAGGCTACCATGATATGTTTTTCAAAGATCAAGGTTGGGATTTTCCAGCTGACGTGGTGATGCCACAAGTGTTAGCGTCATTGAAAGTTGGTGGTAAATTGTTAGTTGTCGATCACAGTGCTGCAAACAAGCGCGGTTCACAAGACACGAAAACCTTACACAGAATTGAAGCTAAGTTTGTTATTAATGACTTAAAAAAATATGGTTTTACTTTAGTTAAACAAGCCAAGTTTTTGGAAAATAAAAATGACACGCGCAACACATCTGTTTTCTCCCCTGAATTACGTCGTAAAACGGACCGTTTTGTTTTGCTATTTGAACGAACAAAGTAGCGCTGTTCTTCGCCAAAAATGTAGATAAAAAGACACTTTTCAGTGCTTTTTAAACATTTTAGTTAATTAGAGCTAGCGTTAAAATTAAAAAATAGTTTGTTTAAAGTAAAAGACAAATAACTGACAATTATCAGCTATATTTTTTTAGACTATTTTCTAACGCTTTTTTTAACCTTAATGCTTTAATTTTAGCCTTATTGCCGTTATGCTTGCCCTTTAATAACAGGGATTAATGCAGCGTATTCAACATCGGTGTTAAATCGCTTAACTCCCTCTCTTCGTACAAGGTAAACCCAGAAATGTTTGGTAGCTTAACGGCGTTGCCTGCCGATCCTATTTTAGGCTTGTTGGCTAAATATCGTGAAGATTCAAATTCTCAAAAAATCGACTTAGGTGTTGGTGTTTATAAAAATGAAGCAGGCCATACCGCTGTTTTAGATTGTGTAAAAGCCGCAGAAAAATACCGACTCGATACCGAAGATACCAAAGTTTATATTGGCCCTACGGGTTCACCACTTTTTAACGAAGAAATGAGCAAATTAGTTTTCGGTCATCATAAAGTCTTGATTGAAAACCGTGCACGTACCGTTTCTACTCCTGGTGGCACAGGTGCATTACGCGTTGCTGCTGAATTTATTAATTCATGCAAAGCAGGCGCAACTATTTGGGTAAGTGATCCAACATGGGCAAACCACACTGGTTTGTTTCAAGCTGCTGGCTTAGTCGTTAAAACTTATCCGTACTACGATCATGAAAACAAGAACCTTAATTTTGACGGTATGTTAGCCGCTTTAAAAGAAGTTAAGGCTGACGATGCGGTGTTACTACACGCATGTTGTCATAACCCAAGCGGCATGGATTTAAATAAAGAGCAATGGCAACAAGTTGCTGAAGTTGCAAAAGATATTGGCTTCTTACCACTTGTTGATATGGCTTACCAAGGTTTTGGCGAAGGCTTAGACGACGATGCATACGGTTTACGTTTAATGGCCGACAGCGTTAAAGAAATGATTGTATGTAGCTCTTGTTCGAAAAACTTTGGCTTATATCGTGAGCGTATTGGCGCCTGTACCATCATAGGTGAAAGTTCGCATAGTGTTGATGTGGCAAACTCGGTATTACTAACGGTTATTCGTTGTATCTACTCAATGCCACCAGCACACGGTGCCGCGATTGTTGAAACAATTTTACATTCTGATGAGTTACGTACTCAATGGCATGCAGAACTTAAAGAAATGCGTGATCGCATTAACGGTAACCGTCAGTTGTTAGTTGATAAACTTATCGAAAACGGCGTTACTCGTGACTTTAGCTTTATTCCTCGTCAAAAAGGTATGTTCTCATTCTTAGGCATAACGCCAGAGCAAGTACAACAGTTGCAAGACGAATACAGTATTTACATGGTAGGTTCAAGCCGCATGAGTATTGCCGGTATTGCTAACCGCAATGTTGATTACTTAGCGCAGTCAATAGCTAAAGTACTATAGTTACTAGCTCTTGACGTGCATGGATGTACTAATGCTTTAAAAAACAGGATGTCTGGAAAAAGACTAAATATAAGCCGCTATTAATAGCGGCTTTTTTATACTCAAAAATTAGAAAACCTAAGTGGTTACTGCTTTCATCGGGTGTGTCGCCATATGTGCTTTTACCTTAGCTTTTATGGCATTGTTTACCCGACTAAATACCTCATAAAAACTATAAAATAGTAAAAACAAAGCAATAATAATCAACATACTTTTACCCCCACTGATATCGACTAAAACATCTCGAAAAACAATGATAGGGTGATGAATTATATCGCTGCTTTCTAAGCGTTGGAAACGTCCTAAATACACGCCAATAGCTGCTAGCAAATGAATAATAGGCACAAATGCTCTACTTAGAAATCCTTGATTAAGATGTTTTAAATATCGATCAGCCCATTGAATTGAAATGACATAAAACTCAAAATTAACCAATAAAAATATTATGTAAAACGGTACCAACACTAGCAACAAATATGCTGTTGAAATGTTAGGTGATTTCACCGCAGCAATAAAGTGAATGATATCAGTCAGCACGTAAGCACTATTAGGTAAAAACGCAACAAACACCAAAGACAATAACCACCAAAGCACACTGCGATGATGGCTAACTTTGAATAAGTAAAATGCCAAAATAAAGGGTATAAACGCCAATATAAAATTGATGACTACCGTGAAATGCACAGGTACTGAATTCATTTATTTTCCTTTGAAAAATTCTCATCGTGTTCAAAACTAAATATCGTTCGCCAATCATTTTTCATATCCACTACCTGCCAATTCTGCTCTTTAGCAAACTTTAATGTGCTTTTACCAAAATAAAGGCGAGGATCAGGGCCATATTTATACTCACGCACATCATCAGTATGATGAATCAACACACATAGCGATTGTTGTGTGGTTCGTGCCCAGCGCAACATGTCAACATCACCTAAGCTGTTGCCAAAAGCCGCAATAGGCCTTTTCGCAAGGCGGCGTTCAATACCTAAGACTTTGCCTGAACGATACTCAAATGAAAACGGAATGGGTTCGAGCTTAACGGCCAGTTCATCTCCGCGCTGAGACAAACGTGTTCTAGTGCTACTGCCAATAATACGACTTTCGGGGATATCATAAATGTCTTGGGCCCAAGGTCGAATAAAGTTAGCGCTGCCACCAGAAACAATATAATTAGTGAAACCATGCTGAGCAAATAGCTGCATAACTTCCTGCATTGGTTGATAGACTAGATCAGTATATTTTCGTTGGTATCTTGGGTGCTTAGCTCGTGCTATCCATTGTGAAACTTTTGCGCGATATTCATCAGTAGTAAGACCTGAGCGAAAATAGCCAACTAACAGTTTCGTCAGTCCACCTAAGTCTCGCACACTTTTCATGCTCCAATTGGCTACCCGCTTTAACTTCGAGCCGTTTTCCAGAACATCAGCATCAAGCAACTCACGTTTATAGAACGCCATTTGCGCTAATAACGGTTTTTCCACCCATAAGGTTCCGTCATTATCAAAGGTAGCGATACGCTCATCTTCCGCAACATAATGCGCGGAATCAGGTGTGGTTACTTGCTCGATAAAATCAAGAATACGCTGCTTGACCTTACCTTCATGCCATGAAGGTAAGGGATCGTGGTTTATATCAGCCATATTGTTAAGCCGATGTAGTGCTAGCGTCTTGCTCTGCTGCTTCTAGCGGTACTGGCTTAATAAGAATATCTGAATCAAAGCCCGCGAACTTACCACTCCAAATAAACACTTGCCAAACGAGGACACCAAATGGGATATAACCAAAATAACCTAACAGCGGCATTTCAGAAAAAATATGAATAACATTGACGTACGGAATATCATAAATCCAGTAATTCGGGTTAGTGGCTGCTAAAGCTTTATCAGCGCTACTACCGTAATTCCACATTTCCCAAAACAGACCATTAAGCAAAGATGAAACGCCAATAAGTACTCCGGCAGTCCAGTTTCCTTGGGCAATATCAGTAAACGGGTTCCAAATATTTAAACGCATTAAAATACCTGTCATTACCGCATAAGGGCCAATCCAAACAGCCCAAAATAACTCGTAAGGCCAATAAACCATAGCAGCAATCAACACTGAACCGATGAAAATCATATGATTGCCATTTAGCGCCATTTTAGGGCCATTTTGGTATCTAGCTTTCATTTTTGGAAAAGTATGTAGCAAGTTAAACCACTGAAAAAGCACTGGAGTTACAGTTGAATAGGTGATCAAAAACTCAATAGTTATTACCGTATTAGACCAACCCATTTTATCGGAATTAGGGTAATACCAATTACCTAAAACAAAGTAATCGTAATATTCAAAATATACCCAGCCAACAATAGATACGCCTGCGGCAATTAAAAGTGTTAATGGTTTTTTAGAAAATAAAGAAGCGCCATTGTTTCGTTGATAAACAATACCATCTAAGAAAAAGATAAAGCCCCACCATAACGGCGTAAATGCCCAATGGACTAAATTGCCAAATGGCGTCACGCGAGTCCACATTAACCACCAGAAAAAGCCCATTACAATACCACCAGCCCAAAACCACCAAGGTAAAGACTTAGTAGATTTAGCTCGATGTTCAACTGGTGCACCTTTAAAACCAAAGTATTTTGGCATTAATATCAAGCCACCTATATATAGAACACCGGCAAGCATCACTAGAAAATAAGGTAGGCTAAAGCCTGGGGCATTAGCAACAAACTGCGGCGGAAACACGCCAAACTTTGGCGGTAAGTGACTTGGATAAACGAACCAAGCAACAGCAAGTGGGATAAGTAAGGTCAGTAAAACTGGCCACAATAACTTCCATTTCATATGAGTTCTCTCTTATTATTATTGTTAGGAGTACTACGAGTAGGAATAAAATATCAAGCGTTTAGGTCAATGTAAACCTGAAAAAGCGTTTTATGGAAAGTACTAAAAATTATAAGTAATAGAATAATTTAGCGAAATTTCACATTAGTTCAATAATTACGATTTCTCCTTGTCAGTCTGGTTGACCATTAAAATGGAGATATAAAAAAGCTGAGGTTAACTCAGCTTTCATAATTACGATTTGTATATCGAATCAACAACTAAAACTTATAGCTTGCCTCGACACCAACCTGCCTTGCTGCCGCCTTGAGTTCAGTTACGGCACCAAGTGCTGCAGTCGAGTTAAATCTTAGCTCACTATGTTCGGTATTGGTTAGGTTTTTACCCCATAGCGTTACTGTTAATGCTTGATTTAATTCATAGCTGACGTGACCATTAATAAGGATAAAGTCAGTTTGCTCTGTGTATGGATTTTCTTCTTGGTCAAAATAAAAGTCAGATTGATAGTCAAAACTTAACTGCGCTGTTAAGTCACGCCCCATCACTGCCATTTCATGAACAATAGCGCCGCTAACATTCCACTTTGAAGCAAAAGGTAAGCGATTATCTTCAACTAAAACGCCATTGTGATTAAATTCACCCATATTAGCTTCAGGTAAGTAGCCAACATTTAAGCGCAACTCCCAATCATGACTTGGCGTGAGCACCAATTCAGATTCCAAGCCATAAATGGTTGAGTCTCCCGCATTCTTTAAAACATGATTTACCGCGATACCTTGAGTTAGGTTCACAAAAACTTGTTGATCTTGGTAGTCATAATAAAATGCTGCTAAATGCAAACGGGCATTTTGTTGCCAAAACTGCAAGTAAGCACCAATTTCATAGGCATTAAGTTTTTCAGCGTTGTAATCAGACTCATCCACTTGTGGCTGGCTTGTTGAATAGCCAGCATTGTAACCGCCACTTTTATAACCACGTGAAAAGCTGTAATACAAAGAAGAATGCTCATTCAACTTTTGATTTAACGCTAACTTGCCAGAAAATTCATCACCGTCAACACTACCTAAATTAGTTAGAAAGCGTGATTCAAAACCATCAATTTCCGATTCTTTATCAATTTTAACATCGTAATCGGTCGTTTCATCGGTATAACGTATGCCAGCAGTAAAGGTAAATGTGTCATTCAGTTTATGATCAATTTGTGAATAAACCGCGACAGACTCATTTTTAAGCTTATTGTTATAGAAATACTGCGCAGGACCTACAAAGCCAGGTATCACACGAAAATCTCGAAATAAATCAAAGTCGTTATTTTGCTTTATCTCTTCGTCAACATAAAATAAACCGCTAACCCAATGGCTATCACCTAAATCAACCGCCAAACTCAACTCTTGACTGAAAATGGTGTTATCAGTGCCCATGGAGCCTTCTACTAAATTCCCTGGTCCATCAGAATCCCACGAATGAAAACGCTCTAATGAACGATAACCACTTATTGATGTTAACAACATATCGGCATTGAGCTGCCATTCTAATTTAACGCTGGCACCCCAGCTGTCGGTATCATGTTTACGATCGGCAGTATCGGCATTAACATCCCAAAAATCGTTACCACCTACTTGATTACCAAAGTTATCCATACATAAGCTAGAACCAGCTTGTGACGCTGAACAGAGTTCATCACTACCATCAACTCTTTTAATGCCTAGGCTAGCGATAGGTTTAGGCTTACCTGACCAGTCTTCTGAGTGAAGTTTGCTGGTAATGGTTAAGTTATCAAATTCGGACTTAACAATTAATCGCAAGTTAGTTTGCTTTAAACCACCATCAGGCTGACCAGGCATTAAGTTATTCGTAGAAAAGTCATAATCTTGATGACTCATCGAAAAGCGCATTGCCGTCGTATCGCTAACCGGAATATTTACCGCACCTTCTAACGATAACGTGTCATATTCAGCAACACTGGCATTAATATAGCCACCAAATTCCTGTTCAGGCTGCTTTGAACGTAACAAAATAGCACCGCCGGTAGTATTACGACCAAATAATGTCCCTTGAGGACCCCGTAATACTTCCACATGCTCTAAGTCAAATAGGTTAACCGACAAATTATTTGCACTGCCACTGACAATACCATCGGAATAAACCGCAATAGGTGAAATAGTTGAAGTGTTGTAATCAATCATCCCAATGCCACGAATATTAAACGCAGGGGGTGTACCTTCGCCGGCATTATTGGTGACTTTTAAATTTGGCACTAATGCTGAAAGTTGAGTGGTGTCTTTAAGCTGCTGACGATCAATCGCTTCACCGTCAATAACAGAAACAGCGACAGCAACATCATTGATTTTTTGCTTACGTTTTTGCGCGTAAACTTCAATAACCTCAATATTTTCTTCATTCGCTGACGGCTTAATTTGCTGATTATTGACAGCAAGTGTTTCTGCCAAGACAGAAAACGGTAGCAAGGTAAAACATGCAGAGCTTATGACTGCAGAAAGATGGTTTGGCCTGAACATTTATTTCCCTTCAAGAATTTTATTTTTATCCATTGTTACCATGGCTTAAATATATTTTATTACTGCTGAGCTTTATAAGACGCAGTGCAGCTATCGCTATAGCTTCCTTTAAGAAATGTTCAAATCCGGTTTGTTAGCGAAAAAGCTAAGTTATGATGGCATTATCTAAATAAAATGTACCAATAGCAACTATTGTAACAACTTGGACACTTTTTGGCTAAATAACAAAAAGACAAGTATGGCCACTTTGTTAAATCGATGTTATTTCATCTGTACATTGTTTCTAGTGCTGCTAAGCTATTCAGATAAATATAAGCTTAGTATTTAGTTAAAAATCAAATACAATGGCAAATATTCTCGATTCATTTATTTTGAAGTCCATCAGCATATTTTAGGGCTTGAATTCAGCAAGGTTGATGTTATAGAAATGGTACATTTTCACGGATTTACGCTAATTAAGGAACAACAAAAAATTTCAAATTCGACACAGTTAATTCTTGTTGAAGATGAAAAAAAGCAAACTTACTTAATAAAAAGAATCAATAAAGACTCTAATAATCAAGTAATTAGCCGTTTCAAAAAAATTACAGAATTACAGTCTAAATTACCTATTAATCAACTTGTTGCACCAATTGAAATATTTGATGAGCAACAACATTGTTACGCCCTATTTCCATTTTCCGCGCATAGCCAATCTCTTGCTGAACTCACTCAACAATCACTAACCTTAGCGAGAAAATTGCAAATATCAGTCAGTATTTGCCAGTTGTTTTCTGAACTGCATCAACTTGGGTTCATCGTCAATAATATTTCCCCTGACAATATTTACATTGATGAAAATTTTCAGGCATTAATATACGATTTAAGCTTTGCGACTAAAATATCAGCGTTACATAAGCGAGCATCAAATATCGGTGTCGACCGCCAATATTTATCAACATTGTCACCGGAAGCGAGTGGCCGAATGAGTCATGCTGTTGAAGTTTATTCTGACTTTTATTCTATTGGTGCAAGTTTATACCAGCTATTTTCTGGTCGCTTACCATTTTTATATCAAGATGATATGGAGCTTGTACATGCACATATCGCTAAAAAACCTAAACTAGCAACTGAATATAATGCGGATTTGCCTGATCAAATAGCGGCAATATTAGCCAAGCTATTAGCAAAAGATCCAAACCAACGTTATCAGACGGCATTAGGCATCAAAGAAGACTTTAATCGTTGCATAGATGAATATACCCAGCAAAAACATATTAATTATTTCCCATTAGGTGAGAAAGACTTTAGTAATAAGTTAGTTTTTTCATCTGCCTTATATGGCCGTGCCAACGAACAGCAAACATTACTCAATGCCTATAGCAAAGTTGTTAGTCAAAAAAACACACAGGTTAGTATTATTAGCGGCTATTCTGGCGTTGGTAAATCACGATTAGTAAAGGAAATTCAACGACCGATTATCGAAAAACACGGTTATTGTGTTTCCGGTAAATATGAGCAATATAAAAAACCAAGCGCTTACTTTTCTTTAGCTCAAGCCTTTACTGAACTTATTGAACAACTTCTAGGTGAAAGTGCTGAAAGCCTTGAACAATGGCGACATATTTTTCAAAAGGCATTGCAAGACAACGGGCAGTTATTAATAGAATTGGTGCCTGAGTTTGCATTAATTATCGGCTTGCAACCTGCTTTAGCAGAATTACCACCTGAAGAGGCGCGTAATCGTTTCCACAATACCATCAACCAATTTATTGAAGCATTAGGGCAACAAAATAAAGTTACCTCTATTTTCATTGACGATATGCAATGGGCAGACATAGCAACCGTGCAATTGTTGGAACATATCGTAGAAAGCAATAGAAGTCAGAACTTGTTACTCATTCTTGCTTATCGCGACAATGAGGTGAGTAAAGCACACCCATTAAATCAGCTATTAATAGATATTAAGAATTCTCAAGCGTTTCATAGCCATATAAATTTATTACCTCTAGATGCCATGGCGATCAGTCAGTTTATTGCGACCTCGTTAGCACTAGACCTGAATGAAATTCAATCTTTGGTCGATGTCATCATTGCTAAAACAGCGGGTAATCCATTTTTTATTAAAGAATTTATAAAGTCTTTAACAGAACAAGGGATTTTGACCAAAAATAGTCAGAATCAATGGCAATGGGATAAGCAATTATCACATTCACTTGCCGCTACAGACAATGTGATTGAACTCATGGCACTGCGCCTAACCCATGTATCAAAAGCAGGACAAAGTATTCTGCATCATGCCGCTTGTATTGGTAGCCTTATTCCTATTGATTTATTGTCACAGGTGCTCGACATTACTAGCAAAAACATTGAGCGTGAATTGCGACCATTGATTGCGGATGGATTATTGATTGCCTATTCGCACAATCAAAAAGTCGATGCCTTAGAAAAAATTAAGTTTTCCCATGACAAAATCCAACAGGCAGCATATTTATTAACAAATCCGGTGCCAAAATCACTTATTCACTACAAAGTAGCGCAATATTATTTAACACCAAGCGATTTAAATAGCGCGGAATTGCAAACCACAGAAGAACGAATATTTGATTATATTGAACACTTAAACTTAGCAGCCTCATTATATCTTGAACAAGATAAACAAACATTATTAGCTTATTTTAATAATGTTGCTGGCCAAAAAGCATTAGAAGTAAATGACTATAACGGTGCACTGTATTACTTTGAACAGGCTGAAAATTATTTAATAAACCAACATTGGCAAGATGAATACCAATTATGTTTTGATCTGGCGCTAGGCAAGGCGAAAGTACTGTATTTCACTCAAGACTATAATCAAGGTAACCTGCATTTTCAACGCAGTAATGCTTTACTGACAAAAGTCATCGATCAAGCCCAGTTTGCAAACCTTCAAGTACTTTCACTTATTGCTCAAAATAAAATGCAACAAGCGTTCGACTTAGGCATTTCTATCATTAAAACTATCGGCATTTCCCTACCTGAAACGCCTGAAGCACTTAATTATTTAGCCATTGAACAGTACTATCAAAAAGACAATATTGCCGATTTGGCTAATCTGTCGCCAATGACTAATGAAAGCCAATTATTAGCGTTAGACACGCTTAATGCTATTCAAACTCCAGCCTATTTATTAAGTCCAATGGAGTACATGCGCATTGCCTATGCGTCACTTGAACTCTGTTTAACCGCAGGGCTTTCTCCTTTAAGCGCCAAGGTATTTGTTACTCACGGTTTGTTGTTATGTGGCGCATTTAGCCGCTTTGAAGAGGGCTTAGCTTTTGCAGCATTAGCAAGAACAGTCAACCAACAATACCCTTCTGAGTCGATACATGTTGAGATTGAATTTACTCGCAATGCTTCTATTAATCATTGGACATCATCACTAAAAGACACCATAAAGCCGCTTGAAAAGAATTTCTATCAAGGCATAGAGTGTGGCAGTATCGAATATGCTTTTCATTCCGCATTATTCCAAAGCATGTACAGTTTATTCAGTGGCGAAGACTTAACAAAATGCCAAGCTAACTTTTCTCGCCATGTCGCAATAATGAAAAGTAAGAAGCAAAATTATCAATTAGTTATGATGCAAGTATGGCAGCAATTCATCACCACATTACAAGCCAAAAACAGTAGTATTGATGATTTACAAGGTAAACACTTTGATGAGGCGACACAACTTAAAATTCTCAACGAAACGCAAAATGTAACAACACTATTTACCTACCATCTTGCCCGTATGATTCAAGCATATTTGTTTGATGATAATGTACAAGCTTATGCGCAAATGGAATTAGCTCAGCAATATCAAAGCTCTGTAGTTTCCTTATATCATTTTGGTGAGTTTCAATTTTACGCAAGCTTAATCAGTGCGCAACACCTGCGCAAACTTGCACTAGAACCAAATGATGATGCTTTTCAAGCACAAATAGAAAAGTTAAAGGCGAGTCTGGTATTACTTGAACAATGGGCAGCAAGTGCACCAGAAAACTACGCTCACAAGGCTTATTTAATCAAGGCTGAAATACAGTCTTTATTAAAAGAAAATTCTGCATGGCAAAGCTATGATCAAGCTATTGCCTTAGCAAAAAAATATCGAATTAATAATATATTAGCAATTGCCAATGAATTGGCCGGTAAATACTGGCTAACGGCTAATAAAAAAGCCATGGCAACAGAATATTTCCAAAATGCTTATAGCCATTACCATATGTGGGGAGCAACTCACAAAGCAGCACAATTAAATGAATTGCATGCGACGCTGTTCGACAGCAACCAGCATAGCAACGACAATTTACCAAGCTATCAGCATGATAATAATGCCCAAGTACTTGACTTAGCTTCGGTACTAAAAGCATCTGAAACCTTAAGTGGAGAAGCTGATTTAACGGCATTTTTACATCGTATGATGGTGATTATCATTGAAAATGCTGGTGCACAAAGTGGCGCACTATTATTACAAAGTAATGGTATTTTAAATGTAGAAATAGCATTGGCTAGTGATGGCATTGCAAACCAAAGCCAGCAGTTACCATATGCAATTATCAATTTAGTTTCTCGTACCTTAAAAGCACAAGTATTAGGTAAAGTTAGCGATCAAGCGCAATTTTTATCTGACCCTTATTTTGACGCTCATCAGCCAAAATCCATCATTTGTATTCCTAGTATCGTCAAAGGAAATCTACAAGGTATTGTGTATCTTGAGCACTATGATGTTGAAGGTGCCTTTAATGATGACCGGATCAACGTTTTGCAATTATTGGCTGATCAAACGGCAATTTCTTTTGACAATGCTAAGTTATACCAGCAAGTATTAAGTTATAGCCGAAACTTAGAAAACCAGATCCATGAACGCACCAAAGAATTAGCCGCCGAAAAAATCAAAGCCGAACAAGCAAGTCAGGCAAAATCAAACTTTTTGGCGAATATGAGCCATGAAATTAGAACGCCAATGAACGCAGTAATTGGCTTGAGTCAATTAGCCTTGCGTACAAACTTGTCGACCAATCAACAAGATTATTTGGAAAAAATACAAGATTCTTCCAAATCGTTGCTTGGGTTAATTAATGACATTTTGGACTTCTCCAAAATAGAAGCACAAAAATTAACCTTGGAAAATATTCGCTTTTCATTACAAGAGATCCTACAACGCGTCGTTAATGTTTGTACCTTTAAAGTACACGAAAAAGGCTTGGAGTTTGTTATCGATGTCGCCCCAGATGTGCCTAAATATTTATTAGGCGACCCGCTACGTTTACAGCAAGTTATCATTAACTTAGCCAATAATGCGGTCAAGTTTACCCAATCTGGCGCAATTCATATCAGCATTGCTATTGCAACGCAGAATAACCAAACAACTACGCTAAAATTCTCTGTGCATGATACGGGAATTGGTATGAGCGAAGAGCAGCAACAGGGACTATTTCAATCGTTTACACAGGCAGATGCGTCAGTCACTCGCAAATATGGTGGCACGGGTCTTGGTCTTGCCATTAGTAAGCAATTAACCGAGCTAATGGGTGGTGAAATTTCGGCAACCAGTAAATTAAATGTAGGTTCTACATTTAGCTTCACGGCCATATTCGAACAAACAGAGCAAGAAGCTGAAATTGTTCAAACAGTTAATCGTCAAATGCTAACTAATTTGAAAGTTTTAGTAGCAGACGATATTGAAATCGCTAGGAAAGTTCTAATCGAAGCATTAGCTCATATCGACATTTTGGCTGATGGCGTAGAAAACGGTGAACAAGCACTAGAAGCCGTACTGTCCGCTGAAAGAAATGGTGCTCCTTATGATTTAGTATTAATGGATTGGAAAATGCCTGAAATGGATGGCATTGAAGCGGCAAAACAAATTCAAGTACAAGCTCAAGGTAAGCATCCTCATATTTTAATGGTCTCAGCCTATGATAAAGATGAAGCAAAAGAGTTAGCTAAATTTTCCGGCATCGACGAATTTCTAGAGAAGCCAATTAATCAATCCGTTCTTGTTGACGCCATTGTCGAATTATTAAGTAAAGAGAGTAAACGAATAACAGTGGACAACCATCAACCACATATTGAACCGCCAAATTTAAGCGCCTATAAAGTGTTATTGGTTGAAGATAACATGATCAATCAGCAGGTAGCGAAAGAGTTTCTTGCCGATACCAAAATTACCGTTGAGTGCGCAGAAAATGGCCTTATCGCACTGGAAAAAATTGCCACGCAAACATTTGATTTAGTCCTAATGGATATTCAAATGCCAGAAATGGACGGGCTTACCGCCGCAAAAGAGGTTCGTCAAACTCTACAATTACACGACTTACCTATTATCGCCATGACAGCTCACGCCATGGAAGGAGATATTGAAAAAAGTGTTATTGCTGGCATGAATCAACACTTAACTAAACCAATAGAACCAGAATTATTGTATGAAACATTAAATCAATATTTAGGTAAACAGGCTGGCAGCATTGATAGCAAAGTTACGCAATCTCCTCAAACAAGTGAGGTTAAAGCTGTACTCGTAAAACTGCGTCAGCAAACCATTTTATCGGTCGATGAAGCTATTAAGAAAATTCAAGGTAAAGAAACGCTTTACACTGAACTGATTCATGACTTCTGGTCAAAATACCAATTGCTTGCACAAGAAATGTTAGATTTGCATAAAGCTGAAAAAAATGAAGAACTCTATCGAGCAGCCCATTCGTTAAAATCAACCGCGCAATATATTGGTGCTTATGAACTAGCGTCCTCAGCAAGTTCATTAGAAAGCGAATTGCATCGTAATGGCCAGTATGTGAAATTAAAACTGAATGAAGTCACCACACATTTAGATTTTATTTTGGCGCAGTTAAACCGCATTTATAGCCACACCGATATTGCGAAAAATGATCAACACTTTAACCTCGTCGATGCTGAAAAAATTATAGCAGAATTAAAGCCTTGCTTAATGTCAGCTAATATTCAAGCTGAAGATATCACTAAAAATTTAATGAAGATTGGATATGAAACTCCCTACCATCAGCAAATAGATACTATTCAGAAACTGGTTAACGACTTTGACTTTGATGATGCTTTAACGGCATTATTGGCGCTAGAGCAAGAAATAGTTGACGCAAAATCATCGTTAGCGTCGTCGCTATAGAGGTAGTAAAAATGCATTCGTTCACCAAGGAAGAGCAACGCCGAGCTGGCGAACAAAATTACACGATTTTGTGTATTGACGATGAAAGCGTCAATTTAAAAGTGCTCGCATCGATCTTTAAAGATCACTACAACATTGTCGTGTGCAAAAGTGCCAAGCAAGGTTTTCAATTAGCATTGCATGAAAGTCCTGACATTATTTTACTTGATGTACTTATGCCTGAAGAAAATGGTTTTGAGCTGATGGAAAAGCTTAAGCAACATCCTAAACTTACCGATATTCCTGTTATTTTCATCACCGGTTTACAAGACGCTGAAGATGAAGAAAAAGGGTTAATGATGGGTGCCTGCGACTATATTCAAAAACCTTTTAATCACGGCATTGTCCGTGCTCGCGTAAACACCCATTTAGAAATTGTTCGTCAACGTAATCTATTACAAAAATTTGCCTTATTTGATAGCTTAACCGAATTGCCAAATCGACGTAAATGGCAGCAAGATAGTGTCGACTACTGGCTGTCATCTAAAAATGCTCAAAGCCCTATGGTGTATGGCATTATTGATGTTGACCATTTTAAAAAATATAACGATCACTATGGCCATCAACAAGGCGATGTTGTACTGCGAAAAATAGCCAACATTGTCAGAAGAACCTTATTTGAATTCGGTGGCGCAATTTTCCGCTGCGGTGGAGAAGAATTTTATTTCTACTTCCCAGCTAGCCAACAATGTGATGCCGAAAGCAAGTTAGCAACATGTTTAAAAAGTGTTAAACAGTTAGCGATCCCGCATCATGCCATTAGTGCCAGTAGCCATGTATCGATCAGTATTGGTGCAATACAAGTCATTCCTAACGAAAAAAACTCTGTCGAACAGGTAATGCAACAAGCCGACGAGAGACTTTATATCGTTAAAAACAGCACTCGTAATGCGGTCAGTTATCTCAACCTTAATGTTGATGAACAACAAATTTCACTCGATATTTCCTAGCCATTTTCTAAACTAAGAAAATATATCAAGTTTTCAGCACACAAATTAATCACTCAAACTATCGAATTTGAGTCTAAATTTGGGTATAGTGCGCGCAATTATTTTTCAGTACCACCAGTTGTAATTCAAACAACGACCGAGGACAAATTTTGACGACCAAAGGCAATCTATTTATTTTATCGGCGCCAAGTGGCGCAGGTAAGTCGAGCTTAATCTCAGCTTTACTTAAACAAACTTCAGTTAGGCCGATGCAAGTTTCAGTTTCTCACACCACTCGCGATCCTCGCCCGGGCGAAACTAATGGTCAGCATTATCACTTTGTTAGTAAAGAGGTGTTTCAACAAGCCATCGTTGAAAATACTTTCTATGAACATGCAGAAGTTTTTGGTAATTATTACGGCACCAGCGAAATTGCCATTGATCAGCAGTTAGCACAAGGTATTGATGTATTTTTAGATATCGACTGGCAAGGCGCACAACAGGTTAGAATGAAGAAACCTGACGTGACGACTATCTTCATTAGCCCGCCGTCAAAGCAAGAATTAGAAAATAGATTACGTGGCCGTGGCCAAGACAGTGAAGAAGTCATTCAAAGCCGTATGGCACAGGCACAAGCTGAATGCTCTCACTATCAAGAGTTTGATTACATCATTATTAACGATGATTTCGAGCAAGCACAAGTCGATTTAACCACCATTGTTAATAACCAGCGCCTTAAGCGCAGCCAACAAGCCCAGCAACATCAAAGCTTGTTTGAAGAATTATTAGCGTAGAGTGCTTGCTTACCTAGGTAAGGATCAAGTAAACTACGCCACTATTTTGTATTTAAATTTAATTGTTGGAGTGACCAAATGGCTCGCGTAACTGTTGAAGGTGCCGTAGAAAAAGTCGGTAACCGTTTTGACTTGGTGTTAATTGCATCTCGTCGTGCTCGTCAAATTGCTACGGGCGGAAAAGATCCATTGGTTGAAGTTGAAAATGACAAACCAACAGTATTGGCTTTACGTGAAATTGAAGCAGGTCTTATTACTACTGAAGTAATGGACAATTCAGAGCGTCACGAGCAAATACAGCAAGATTCTGCTGAATTAGCAGCTGTTGCAGCAATTGTTGGTGGCAACCAATAGTTAATACTAACGTTTAACGTTAGACGCAATACAAAAACGCGTAAATTATCCTTTGATAATTTACGCGTTTTTTATTATCTGTACGTTTTTTAACATATTCACAACAAAAACCTGTGCTAGCATGCTAAAACATTGGCATCGCGGCAAAATAGTCGTATTCTAACTTTATCAACTAGACAGAGTCACTATTATCATTAAGGAATGACTAGATGTACCTTTTTGAACCACTAAAAGAACATGTATCGAGCTATCTGTCTAAAGTACAGATTGATCTATTAAAGCAAGCTTACATTGTTGCGCGTGGAGCACACGATGGTCAAATGCGCTCGAGTGGCGAACCTTATATCACTCATCCAGTTGCCGTTGCGCTTAATCTTGCCAAAATGAACTTAGATCACGAAACGTTAATGGCGGCACTTTTACATGACGTTATTGAAGATACGCCAGTAACTAAAGATGAATTAGCTGAGTTATTTGGTCATACCGTTGCTGAGCTTGTTGAAGGTGTCAGTAAGCTCGACAAACTGAAATTTGATAACAAAGAAGAAATGCAGGCGGAGAACTTCCGTAAAATGGTCTTGGCCATGGTGCAAGATATTCGTGTTATTTTAATTAAACTTGCCGATCGCACACACAACATGCGTACTTTGGAGTCATTGCGTCCAGATAAACGTCGCCGAATTGCCAGAGAAACCCTCGATATTTATGCGCCAATTGCCAATCGCCTTGGTATTCATGATGTAAAAAATGAACTCGAAGTGCTCGGCTTTGAAGCACTTTATCCCATGCGTTCTCGAGCGTTAAAGTCAGCAGTAAAACAAGCACGTGGTAACCGCAAAGAAATCATCAATAACATTCAAGATGCAGTCGCTAATCGCTTAGCTGAAAGTGGCATTAAAGCGCAGGTTATTGGCCGTGAAAAACACCTGTATTCTATTTATCGTAAAATGTTGAATAAAGAACTGATGTTCAATGAAGTAATGGATATTTACGCTTTTAGAATTATTGTTGGTGATAAAATTGACGACTGTTATCGTGCCTTAGGCGCCGCGCACAATTTATTTAAGCCAATTGAATCACGCTTTAAAGATTACATCGCAATTCCAAAAACTAACGGTTATCAGTCGTTACACACTTCTCTTATTGGCCCTCATGGTATTCCCGTTGAAATTCAAATTCGAACCCATGATATGGACCAAATGGCAGATAAAGGTGTAGCGGCACATTGGCTATACAAACAAGATGGCGAAGACACAGGCACCACGGCGCAAATGAAAGCTCGTCGTTGGATGCAAAGCTTATTGGAATTACAACAAAGTGCTGGCAGTTCATTCGAATTTATTGAAAATGTAAAATCTGATTTATTCCCAGAAGAAATTTACGTTTTTACCCCGGACGGACGTATTATTGAATTACCGATGGGCGCAACAGCCGTTGATTTTGCCTACGCGGTGCATACCGATGTTGGTAATTCTTGTGTTGGCGTAAAAGTCGATCGTAAACCTTACCCATTGAGCCAAGCACTAGATTCTGGTCAGACTATCGAAGTCATTACCTCTACAGCAGCAAGACCTAACGCCACATGGCTTAATTTTGTTGTTAGCTCGAAAGCACGCTTACAAATTCGCACCTATTTACGTTCGCAAGAACAAACCGAGTCACTGGCACTTGGACGACGTTTACTTAGCCATGCCTTAGGAGCAACAAAGCTTGAGGATATTGCCGAAGATAAATTAACACAAGTGGTTAACGATTCAGGCAACGACAGTGTTGAAGACTTATTAATTAATATTGGTTTAGGTAACGCACTCAGTATTGGTATTGCCAAACGCTTGAAAGATGAATTTTCTGAAGAGTCTGACTTGCAACAACCATCATCCAAAGCCAAAATGCCGATAAAAGGCACTGAAGGCATGATGGTTAGCTATGGCAAATGTTGTCGTCCTATTCCCGGTGATACTATTGTTGCCTACTTAAGTCCTGGTAAAGGCTTAATGGTGCATCAACAAGGTTGTCGTAATCATAAAGGCCATGAACAAGGTAGCTTATTCCCTGTTAAGTGGGACACCGATATTGATCGTGATTTTATTGCAAAACTACGCATTGAAATAATGAATCATAAAGGTGCACTTGCGGCATTAACCAATGTCGTCGCACGTGCAGGAGCTAACGTTCATACATTAAACTCTGGCGAAAAAGATTCTGGCTTGTACTTAATCGATATGGAAATTACCTGTCGTGACCGAATACATCTTGCCGATATTATTAGACGAATTAAAGTTATGGTTGACGTTCAACGCGTTGTTCGTAACAAATAGACTATATTAGGAAAAATAATGAAAACTATCATCAATACAGACAAAGCGCCAAGTGCAATTGGCACATACAGCCAAGCGGTTAAAGTAAACAACACAGTTTATTTATCGGGACAAATTCCGTTGGTTCCAGCAACTATGGAAGTTATCTCTGAAGACTTTACCGAGCAAGCACAACAAGTATTTAAAAATTTAGTCGCCGTTTGTGAAGCCGCCGGTGGTAATATTAACGACATGGTGAAGGTAAATATCTTCTTACAGGATTTAAGCAATTTCGCCATCGTTAATGAAATTATGAGCCAATACTTTACCCAACCTTACCCTGCTCGTGCTGCCGTACAAGTAGCACGCTTACCGAAAGATGTTGCAATTGAAATTGATGGCGTGATGGAACTACCAAACTACAGCTAATTTGTAGTAACCAATGGTAAATTGTAAACCATTTATATCGGCAAGTTTTTGTAAAACATAGCTTGCCATTATTTAACTCAACTTTAGAACAAAACTATGAGCCCGGATAGACTACAACGAATTAACAGCATGTTAGACCAACGCCAACCAGATTTAACCGTATGTATGGAAGGCGTGCATAAAAGCCATAACCTAGCCGCAGTAGTTCGCACCGCAGACGCCATTGGCGTTAGCGATGTTCATGCCGTATGGAAAAACGAAAAAATGCGCGTATCAGGTGGCAGTGCTGCTGGTAGTCAAAACTGGATTGATGTTCATAATTACAGCGCCACAGAAGATGCAATTGCTGAATTGAAAAAACAAGGCATGCAAGTACTAGTAACTAATTTGTCTGACACCGCTGTTGATTTTCGAGAAATTGATTACACTAAACCTACAGCGATTATTCTTGGCCAGGAAAAATTTGGCGCCTCAGAAAAAGCCCTAGCATTAGCTGATCAAGATATTATTATTCCTATGGTTGGCATGGTGCAATCACTGAATGTATCTGTTGCCTGTTCTGTTGTGCTTTACGAAGCACAACGTCAACGTCAAGCGGCAGGTTTATATAACAAGCCAACCATTAGTCATGAACGTCGCCAACGTACTTTATTTGAAGGTGGTCACCCTATTTTTGCGAAAGCTTGTCAACGTAAAGGCTTACCTTACCCTGAGATTGATGAAGATGGACAAATAGTTGCCTCTGAGCAATGGTGGCAGCAAATGCAAATGACCCAAGATGCTTGGCAAAATATCGACGACGAATAGTCTAAATTAACAAGGAAGTCTCGCCGTGCCTCGTCAAATGGAAGCTCTTACCAATTTAGCCCAAATTCCTGTTACTACATTAAAAGGAGTTGGGCCCGGCATGGCGGCTAAGCTAGAAAAAGTAGGTTTGAACAGCCTACAAGATTTACTCTTTCATCTTCCGTTGCGTTATGAAGATCGCACCCGAATAACCTCTATTCGTGACCTTATGCCCGGCATATTCACCAATATTATTGGCGAAGTCACCGAAAACCAAATAATACAGGGTAAGCGAAGAATGATGTTAGTCACCATCAATGATGGTACTGGCAGCATTAACCTTAGGTTTTTTCATTTTTCTGCTAGCCAAAAAAATAGCTTAACTGTTGGTTTAAGCATCCGTTGTTACGGCGAAATTAACCGCGGTATGCGCGGCTTTGAAATTGTTCACCCTGAATATAAACCTTTGGAACAAGACCAGGCACTAACTGCGGTTGAAGAAACCTTAACACCGGTTTATTCAACAACCGATGGCTTACGGCAAATTTCATTACGCAATTTAACTGAACAAGCCCTGATACGCTTACAACGTGGTCATGTGGAAGAATTACTCCCGCAAGAAATTTGCCTTGAACAATATGGTTTATCAGACGCACTAGCGTTAATACATCGCCCGCCACCTGATACCTCAGTTGCTTTGATAGAAGAAGGTAAGCACCCTGCCCAACTTAGGCTAATTAAAGAAGAATTATTAGCGCACAATCTAAGTATGCTTAAACTACGTGCCTCTAGCGATCAACATCCTGCGGTGGCGTTGCAACCAGATAAAGCGCTCAATGATAAGTTTCTTGATGCCCTGCCGTTTTCGCCCACTGGTGCTCAAACAAGAGTAACAAAAGAAATTCAGCAAGATTTGCAAAAAAATATGCCGATGATGCGCCTAGTACAAGGTGATGTCGGCTCAGGTAAAACCTTAGTGGCTGCACTGGCTGCGATAACGGCTATAGGTCAAGGCTTTCAGGTGGCATTAATGGCACCGACTGAAATTCTAGCCGAACAACATGCGATAAACTTTGGCAAATGGTTTGAGCCATTATCAATTACCGTCGGCTGGTTGGCTGGTAAAACTAAAGCGAAGGCTCGTCGACAGGCACTAGAGCATATCGCCAGCGGCAATATGCAAATGGTTATTGGCACCCATGCTCTGTTTCAGGAGCAAGTAGTCTTTAATAAATTGGCATTAATCATCATTGATGAGCAACATAAATTTGGGGTTCACCAACGCCTTTCTCTACGTGAAAAGGGTGCATGGCAAGGGAATTATCCTCATCAATTAATCATGACAGCAACACCGATTCCGCGCACATTAGCAATGACGGCCTATGCTGATCTTGATACCTCAGTCATTGATGAATTACCGCCAGGTCGTACACCAATAAAAACTATCGCTTTACCAGATAGTCGAAGAGATGATGTCGTAGAACGCATTCGCCAAGGTTGTATTAATGACAATCGCCAAGCTTATTGGGTTTGTACATTAATTGAAGAATCAGAAGTACTTCAATGCCAAGCGGCAGAAGATACCGCCGTTTATTTGCAAGCACAATTACCCGAGCTGAAAATTGGTCTTGTGCATGGCCGAATGAAAGCAGAAGAAAAACAAGCGGTAATGGAAGAGTTTAAACGTGCTGAATTAGATTTACTGGTCGCTACAACCGTTATTGAGGTTGGGGTTGATGTGCCAAACTCTAGCCTGATGGTAATCGAAAATCCAGAACGACTTGGCCTTGCTCAGTTACATCAATTACGCGGCCGAGTCGGGCGAGGTTCAATCGCCTCTCATTGTGTTTTAATGTATAAAGCACCTTTAACAAAAACAGCAACTAAACGATTAAAAGTTTTACGAGAAAGTAACGACGGTTTTGTTATTGCACAAAAAGATTTAGAAATTAGAGGCCCTGGTGAATTACTTGGAACCAAGCAAACTGGATTAGCTGATTTAAAAATAGCTGACTTACAACGCGATGCCCATCTGATCCCTGAAGTGCAAAAAAGTGCTCATCTAATATGGAAAAAATATCCTGATGTTGCTGAAGCCCTAATTAATCGATGGTTAGCCAACCGTGAAAAATACTCTAATGCATAATGTAACTCACATGTAACGCTGGTACCACTTTTTACAAAGTAGTAACAATTATATAAAAAACACCAATATCAAATCGGTTATAATTTATGCTATCTAAAGCTTCTTACATCAAAATTACATGCTTCGTCTTTTAGTCCTTTTCATTTCGATATCACTCTATTTACTATCCTCAGAAAACGTTTCCGCACGCAATGAGAGCTTAATGGTGGTTACTGAACACATGCCACCATTTCAAATTATTGATGACAATCCAAAGCACCCCATTGAAGGTTATAGTGTTGATATTCTGCGCACAACTTTAAAACAGGCGCATATCGACTATTCTATTATGCCGATGACATGGGAGCGTGCGTATAGCTTAGGGCAAAAAAAACCTAACACTATCATTCTTTCAATGGTGCGGAAGCCTGAACGTGAAAAGATGTTCCACTGGCTAATAAAATTAAGTAAAACTAAATCAAGTTTATGGGGTTATCAAAGCGATCAGCAACCATTAACCTCCCTTAACGAGATTACTGATGAAATAATTGCTGTATCACGCAATGATCATCACCAGCTTATGTTAAAAAAATATACAAATTTAACCGAAAAAAATTTCATCTACACCCGCTCAAAAGAGCAAGCTATCGCCTTGGTCACAAAGCATCGAGCTCAGTACTTTCTAGGTAATGAGCTTATTTTAAATTGGCGTTTAAAATTAGCGCAACTAGAGCGAACTGATATAGTTAAAATATTTGAATTTCCACAAGTTGAAAACGAACTATACATAGCCGCAAGTCGAGAAACATCGCCACGAATTCGTAACAAGATAAAAAAAGCGTACGCAAAACTGCAAGTTAATGGTGAAATAAAAACCATCGCTGATAAATGGTTTAAGCCCTAATCACATAGAAAAACATAGTTTTTGCCACTAATACCGATAATTTAAAACATCACCGCACTTAATAATTACCACCTTGATCTCAATGGTTAATTAATCAAAGAAAATACGGTAAACTATCGCTAATTTTAGTTAATAGTGAACTCATGATGTCAGCACACGATCAAAACCATCACAGCAATAACGCTAATAGCGATGAAAACACCACACATTTTGGTTTTCAAACCGTCGATAAAAACGAAAAAGAATCAAAAGTCGCCGGTGTATTTCATTCCGTAGCGCAACAATATGATGTAATGAATGATTTGATGTCTTTTGGAGTTCACCGTTTATGGAAACGCTTCACTATTGATGCCAGTGGCGTACGTCCAGGTAATAAAGTATTAGATTTAGCCGGTGGTACTGGCGATTTAACGGCAAAGTTCTCCCAATTAGTTGGTCGTGAAGGCAAAGTCATTCTAGCTGATATTAATAGCTCTATGCTTAATGTCGGTCGCGATAAGTTGCGTGACCGTGGTTTAGTGCAAAATATTGAATACGTGCAAGCAAATGCTCAGTACTTACCTTTTGAAGACAATACTTTTGACGTAATCACCATTGCCTTTGGTTTAAGAAACGTTACTGATAAAGGTATGGCGTTACGCTCAATGTATCGTGTACTTAAACCTGGCGGCCGTTTATTAGTATTAGAGTTTTCTAAACCAGAACATGACATAGTTAATAAAGCCTACGACTTCTATTCATTCAATATCTTACCGAAAATGGGTGAACTGGTAGCAAAAGACGGCGACAGCTATCAATATTTAGCGGAATCAATTCGCATGCATCCTGATCAAGAAACCTTAAAAAGCATGATGGACGATGCAGGCTTCGAGCAAACAAGCTACAAAAACTTAACTGGCGGCGTTGTAGCGCTGCATAAAGGCTATAAGTTCTAGCAATATGCAATCACCTCTTAGTCAGCAACTTATGTTTGCACAAGCACTTAGCGCTGTTGTTGAAGCATTAATTAACCAAGCGTTAGTATATAACTTGCACGGTACTCGCACGTTAATTGCCTTAAATGAAAAAACCTTAACAGTAAAATTGGCTGAACTGGGTTTTCCGTTAAATTTTTCGATTAATGCTGAAAAAATTCACCTCACCACAGGTATTGTGCAAAGTGACTGCACATTAACAACCAGTATTAAAACACTGATTGAGTTGAAAAATCAGCAAAAACTGACTGAGTTGATTAAGCAAGATAAGCTAGATATTGACGGTGATATTAAAATTGCTCAACGCTTTGCTGCAATTGCCGAAACACTAGATATTGATTGGCGCAGTGAGTTAGCAAAACGCATTGGTGATATTCCTACCTATAAAATAGGGCAACTAGGCAAAAGCTTAACTAAAAAATTCTCTTTTGCTTCAGAGCAAATTCAAGCTGACGCCACAGAATGGCTAGTTCATGAGAAAAACATGGTTGTCGCTAGTGGTGAACTATCTAGCTTTGCTCAACAGGTTGAACAAGTTACTGAGCAAGTTAATGAAGTTAGCCAACGAATTGATAAGTTAATTACCCAACAAAATAATAAGGCAAACCGTGAGTAGCAAACGTTTATACAAAATAGTAAAAACATTTTTGCAGTTTGGCCTTGATGAACTCGTGCCGAAAAAATACCTGCCATGGTATGTAAAAATTGCCCGATCATCATTATTTTGGTTGCGAAATAAACATCAAGATAAAAACAAAGCCGAACGTTTTCGTATCGCCATTGAATCACTGGGGCCTGTATTTGTTAAATTCGGTCAAATGCTGTCAACACGTCGTGACTTATTACCCGATGATTTTGCGACTGAACTAGCGTTACTGCAAGACAAAGTGCCGGCATTTTCTGGTGAAAGCGCAGAACAAATTATTATTGCGGCCATGGGCCAAGAAGTTTTTGACCAACACTTTAAAGACTTTGACTTAAACCCTTTAGCATCAGCGTCTATTGCGCAAGTTCATACCGCAACAATGCATCATAATAATGAAGAACATGAAGTGGTATTAAAAGTACTGCGTCCAAACATTGAAAAAACCATCTTGGCTGATATTAAAGTCATGTCGCTATTTGCCGGTATTGTCGCTCGTTGGCTACCTGACGGTAAGCGGTTACGTCCAGTTGAAGTCGTCGGTGAATACAAAAAAACCATTTTAGAAGAACTGGATTTAAATCGCGAAGCAGCAAATGCTATTCAACTAAAGCGTAACTTTACCCAAGGTAGAGAAAGCGACAAAGTTCTTTATGTACCTGAGGTTTATAGTGAATATTGCTCAAGAAACGTCATGGTTATGGAGCGTATTTACGGTGTTGGTGTTGGCGAAATTGAAAGCCTAGTTGCCCAAAACGTTAATATGAAATTGCTCGCTGAGCGCGGGGTTGAAGTATTTTTTACCCAAGTATTTCGCGACAGCTTTTTCCATGCTGACATGCATCCTGGCAATGTTTTTGTTAATGCGACTAACCCAGATGATCCCACTTGGATTGCCATCGACTGCGGTATTGTCGGCACATTGAATCGAGAAGATAAACGTTATTTGGCAGAAAATTTCGTTGCCTTTTTCAATCGGGATTACCGTAAAGTTGCACAATTGCACGTTGATTCAGGTTGGGTGCCAAGTGATACCAGTGTTGATGAATTTGAATTTGCCATTCGCACCGTTTTCGAACCAATATTTAACAAACCTTTATCTGAAATATCCTTCGGGCAAGTGTTAGTAAACCTATTTAATACTGCACGTCGCTTCAATATGGAAGTGCAGCCACAACTGGTATTACTACAAAAAACATTACTTTATATTGAGGGCTTAGGCCGTCAGTTATACCCGCAGCTCGATTTATGGCAAACCGCAAAGCCATTTTTAGAAAACTGGGTAAAAGAACAAATGGGCGTTAAAGCCGTGTACAAAAAAGTAAAAGATAACCTACCTTTTTGGAATGAAAAACTACCTGAGATCCCTGACTTAGTTTATGACTACTTAAAAACTAATCGGGAAGCTCAACGTCAACAATTGCTGATGCTGAAAAAGCTAGAGCAGCAACAAAATCAACATAGTAAGCAAATAGTGACGTTAACGCTGATAGCAACATTAGCTATTTGCCTTACCATTGCCTTTACTTAACTCATACATAGTAAATATTTACTAATGCCTAGTGAAAAAAACTGAGGTATTAAGTGAGTATTTTCAACAGGAATATACATGACTAACAACGAAGCTTTACAGCACATTCGTTATATTTTTGCTTTAAATAGCGAAAAAATATCGACCATATTTCAACATGCAGAATGTGCACAAACAGCAGAGCAAATTGAAAACTACCTACGTAAAAATGGTGAGAGTGAGTTTTCTCGCGTACAAGATAATACGCTTGCGAGCTTTCTTGATGGTTTAATCATCGAGCTTCGAGGTAAAAAAGAAGGCGCACAAGCGCAGCTAAATCAAGAAGTGAATAACAATATAATTTTTAATAAAATTAAAATAGCTTTAGCGTTAAAAGCCGATGACATCATTGCTTTACTAGCTGCTGGTGAACTTACGTTGAGTAAGCATGAACTTAGTGCTTTTTTTAGAAAGCCAGAACATAAGCACTTTCGCCCATGCCATGATGAAACCTTAATAAAATTCTTTAATGGCTTACACTTACAATACCGAGAAGTGGTAAAAGAAATTAAAGAATAGATGATACATCGCTAGGCTTATGCTCAAGCCTAGCTGTTTTCTCTTTTATTAAAGAGTTACATTACACCAGCATTAATACTGATTTACCTGTTCCATTGACTAGGTTATATTATCGACAATAACAGTTTGTTGTAGTTATCCTATGTACGCTTTTAATATATTAATTCCAAAGCTATTTATCTTGTTGTGTTGCTTGTTTGCACAAACCTGCTCTGCTGTACAAAAACCTTTGATATTTACCGCTGAAGAGTTACCTCCATACCATTTTATTAATAGCAATGGGCAAGCCGATGGCGCATTGGTCGAAATTGTTCAAGCAGTACTCGAGCAGGCAAAGTTACCTGGAATAATAGCAATACAACCTTTTGCTCGTGGTTACGCAGCGGCAAAAACACAACAAAATACCTTCTTATTCTCATTATTGAAAACACCAAGTCGTGATAAACAATTTAAATGGGTAGGTGAGACTTATCGAAGCTATGCGGTACTTTTAGGACTTAAAGATCGAAACGATATCAAGTTATCATCATTAGATGACGCAAAACCACTGATAGTAGGTACAATACGGGGTTATCATTCAGCACATTTTTTAGTTAATAATGGTTTTCATGAACATGAAAATTTATCATTAAGCGTGACCAGTAAGCATATGTGGGCAATGCTCTTTAACAATAGAATAGATTTAGTGCTAACGAATTATATGGCTTTAGATAGAGATATAAAAGATGCTGGCTTTGACGAGCAAGGTGTTACTCCCTACCTATCTATAAAGGACTTTCCTAACGAGCTAAATATCGCAACAGGGTTATCAACCACTGATGATATAGTTAAGCAATTATCACAGGCATTAGCGGCAATAAAAAAATCGGGTACTTACCAAAAAATATTAACTAAATATGATTTATAATAAATCACTCAACCTCTGTTTCTGCAACTACGCGATTACGACCTAAATCTTTAGCCGTATACAAAGCAGAGTCTGCGCGATGAATCCATGCTTCTGCGGTTTCACCAGCACGATACTCTGCCACGCCAACCGAAATAGTTAACTTTATATGACTAGAAAATTTATGATTTTCGACTAATATTCGCAAATTTTCTGCCAGAGCCATCGCTTCAGCCAAATTAATTTTAAGTGGCATAATGATAAATTCCTCACCGCCATAACGATACAGGGCGTCTAACGAGCGAGTATTTTTAGTGATTAAGGATGCTACCTCGACTAACGCTTGATCGCCAATCGCATGGCCATATTCATCATTAATTTTTTTAAATAGATCTAAGTCGAGTAACAACAACGACACCGTTGACGGTTGTCGTGTTTGGTCAGCAATAACGTCCGAAAGCTTTCGGTCTAACGCGCGACGATTACCACTTAATGTTAGTGGGTCAATGGTCGCTAACAACGTCAACTGCTCATGCGTTTTACGATAGTTACTAAATATCATAAACGAGAAAAATGAGGTTAATACTAACGACATCACGATGGTCGCAAAGTCGACAAGGTTAACGTCAGGATATACTTGAATGGAAATAGTGCTAATGGCAATTAGACAAATAATCCCCGCTACACGTTCGGGTAATATGTAATAAAAAGCGATAATGGCTGGATATAGCCAATACAAATGTCCTTCGCCTCGAATAATAACCACGGCGGTAATGGCAAACGCAAGGAAAATGGCGAGAAGAAATTTTGCTTTATCAACTTGTCTTGTTATATAAACAAAAATAAAAAAAGCTAATAAAACCAATATAATTAGCGCATCAATAATAGCAACAAGAAAGTCACCTGCCGAGTAACGAAGGTAGACGAACGGCGAAATCAATAGCGCTGATAAGGCACTTAAAACTAACAGCATAATTTCAGATGTCGTGCGTTTTGTTATCACCTTATTCCCATTACATTATTAAACAGTTGTTTAAAATACCTATCTAACGAATAACCGTCAACACTGAAAGCGATAACTAATCAAACAAAACGCTTAATATTTAAACATTTTAATTTTAGCTTTATGACTTTTTCTTCAGCATTTCTCGTAAGTTTGCTACACCCATTTTCGCAGTTGCTTGTTTCTTTTCAATACTTTGTTTGGTTTGTGTTAACTCCCAACTTAAGTCATCTTGCGGCAATTCATGCAAGAATCGACTCGCTTCAGTTCGAGAAACTTCACCAAATTGACGGCGTTCTCTAGCGTAAGTAAATATTAACTCTTTTTGTGCACGGGTAATGCCCACATAAGCTAGACGGCGCTCTTCTTCAACATTACCTTCATCCATACTAGTTTGATGCGGCAATAAACCTTCTTCCATACCAATTAAGAATACATAGGGAAACTCCAAGCCTTTGGATGCATGCAAGGTCATCAATTGCACTTGGTCGGTATCTTCTTCGTCTTCATTACGTTCCATCATATCGCGTAAGGTTAATCGGGTAACAACCTGTGGCAAAGTCATCGGCTCTTCGTCATCATCACCTTCGAGCATTTGCGTGATCCAACTGAACAGTTGAGTGACATTTTTCATGCGCATTTCAGCCGCTTTCGCACTAGGAGAGGTATCATACAACCAATCTTCATAGTTGATTTCACGCACCATAGAGCGTAGCACCGTTGCAGTTTCACCACGTTCAGCATGATCGGCTGTTTCAACTAACCAACGGGTAAAGCGTTGTACACTTGCTAAGCCACGGCCACTCAGGTGCTGCTCTAAACCTAATTCAAAACTAGCAGCAAACATGCTAATTTGTCGCATATTGGCATAGCTACCTAGTTTTTCTAGAGTTGTAGGCCCTATTTCTCGTCGTGGTACGTTAACAATACGAAGAAAGCCATTATCATCATCTGGATTCACCAATACCCTTAAAAACGCCATCATGTCTTTGATTTCAGAGCGGGAGAAAAATGATGTACCGCCATTAATCTTATAGGGAATACGGTTGGTCATTAAGGCTTTTTCAAGTAAACGTGATTGGTGATTTCCCCGATATAAAATCGCGTAATCTTTAAATTTACTTTTATTTAAAAAACGATGGCCGATTAACTCACCTACCACACGCTCAACTTCATGTTCTTCATTTTTAGTTTGCAGTACCCGCAGTTCAACACCGTAATTTAGTTCACTAAACAAGGCCTTATCATAAACATGAGGATTATTAGCAATGAGGATATTGGCACATTTTAGAATTCGACCACTAGAGCGATAGTTTTGTTCAAGCTTTATCAGCTTAAGATTTGGATAATCTTGCCCTAATAACACTAAGTTTTGTGGTTTTGCACCACGCCAAGAGTATATCGACTGATCATCATCACCTACCACAGTCAACAAGCCTTTCTCACCCGTGATCAACTTAACAAGTTCATACTGACTAGCGTTGGTATCTTGATATTCATCCACCAGCATATACTGAATTTTTTGCTGCCAACGTGTGCGTACTTCAGGGAAATTGCGTAATAGTAAAGTTGGAATTAAAATTAAATCATCAAAATCTAGCGCGTTATACGCTTTCATATGCTTTTGATACATGGCATAAAATTCGGCATAGAGAATAGTATCGGCATCACTAGCTTGTTTAATTGCGGCTTCAGGTAATAACAATTCATTCTTCCAATTTGAAATCATTGTCTGCAATTTATTTAGTAAGTCTTTGTCGCCATCAAGTTGTTCTTGAGTCAGCTCTTTCAATAGCGCTAAGGTGTCTTGATCATCAAACAAGGTAAAACCAGGCTTATAACCTAAAGTTTTCAATTCTCGACGAATAATATCTAGACCTAAAGAGTGAAAAGTACAAACAGTTAAGCCACGCGTTTGCGACTTATCCATCATTTTGATCACACGCTCTTTCATTTCACGTGCTGCTTTATTGGTAAAAGTTACCGCAGCAATATTCTTAGCTTTATATCCACAATTTTGAATTAAGTAGGCAATTTTCTGACAGATAACCCCAGTTTTACCACTACCAGCGCCTGCTAATACTAAACATGGACCGCTAACATATTTTTTTGCTTCGTTTTGACCTGGGTTTAATTTCATTGCTACGTTGTAACTCAATTTCGTGAATAAGGTGATCGGCCGCCAATTTTACCTGCTTTTAAGGCAAGACAACATCAACTTTCTGCAAGTTGGCTAATTTCTTACATTCTTTATTCGCGATCTTATTATCAAGTCCCGATATATTGGTTACAATAACGCCATAGCTTATCAATTAAGAAGATTGTGATGATTAACGCCAAGAAAATAGAAGATATTGCCAAGCAAGTAACTGATTCAATTCCTGCTGGCTTAAAAGATTTTGCTAATGAGATGGAAGATAAAACTAAGGTTGTTTTACAACGTAAACTATCTCAACTTGACGTAGTAACTCGTGAAGAATTTGACGTGCAAACGCAAGTATTAATCAAAACGCGTGCAAAATTGACCGAGCTTGAAGCTAAAGTTGCAGCGTTAGAAGAAAAATTTAGCACAGAATAGGTTTTAATAGCCTTAGCTGTACAACACAACTAAGGCTCTTCATTTCAAGGTATTAACTATTTTGTAAACGCATCGGCTGCAATTTTTTATAAGACAAACAACGCCATAACCATTCTAATGGACCAAAAGCAAAATTGTTTAACCACCAACGTGAAAATACTAATTGAAAGGCAATAATCGCAAATACTATTAACATTTGTGGTGCTCGAGATATGCCACCAAAATAACCGCCCGCATAACCATAAAATATACTGGTCAATATTACAGAGTGGCTAATGTAATTAGTTAATGCCATTCTTCCCATTGGCGAAAATACAGATAATCGCTTATGCCATTTATCATGAGTTAATAAGCACATTATTAAACCAAAATAACCAACCGTCATAACATACTGTCCGATAAAAAATAACGTTTCACCCACGGCTTGTAATAGCACTACTTGGTTAGCAACCGGATGTTGTGCAACTAAAAGTCCAGCAACCTCCATCACGGTGCCCGTAGAAATTCCAACCCAAGCCGTAATTTTAAAAGCACTGCTATGCTGTTGATAGTTTTTCATAATGCCGCTTGAGATTAACCAGTAACCTAAAATAAATATCGGTAGTAGCATGGTAAAAGCAAAAGGCACGGTAAACATCAACATAAATAAAGAAAAATCAAAACGAAACTCTGTTGCCTGCCAATAGTTATCTTGGGTGAATGCAGCCGTTTCTTCAGCCTTATCAGCAGCCATTTCTTGTTGCTGAGCAACAATCGCTTGGGCCTGCTGCTCAATCAACGCTTCTACAGAAAGTTCATACAACTCAACATTTTCTTGCGCACTGTCGGTTGCAATTTGATCTGAAGGTGGCACCAATTTATCAGTAGTAGAATCGTCTTCAAGCATGGTTATTTCAGATATGTCTGATCCCGTGCCCAACCTATCAGTTTCACTTTCTAACTGAATAGATTTAACCCGTTCAGTAACCAAAATTTCTTCTTGCCATTGAGCAGTGAGCTCATCAGTATCTTGCAACACTCCAAAGCCAATACCTGACATTACAGTGAAGAAAATAGGTATCGATAGCCAAATGACTGATGATTTAAAAAATGATTGGGGGTTGTCATATTTTTTAAACCGTTCTTTTTTAAGTAATGTCACCCAACCAAGAAGCAGTAAGCCTGCAAAACCATAACTATGGAGAATATCGCCGCCCCATAGAAAAACCATATGCAATATGCCAAATACAATTAAAATAAGCATCCGACGTAAAAACCAAGCACCAAAGGGACGATCTGCGGCTTTAGCCCTGAGCAACATAACGGCAAAGCCCATACCAAAGAGTAAAGAAAATAACGTATAGAACTTCCCTTCAACAAAACATCTAATTAACCAACCAACTGCATGGTCTAGCCCAGTTAAACTCGTATCTTGCGTCCCTAAGCCTGCAATAGCACGGTTAAACCATTCAATATTCATTAATAGAATACCAACTAAAGCTAAGCCCCTTAAAATATCCATGGCATCAATACGTTCACTTATAGTAATAGGTGCTAACTTTTCAGCTACAGATTGGTGTTCAATTAACTGTTCTGCTGTATCAGCTTGAATGCCTGACATAAAACTTCCTTATTTATTGTTCTTAATTCATTTTCTGCTGACTAATATAAATCATTTAGCCAAAAAAAAAGCAGCTACAAGCTACTTTTTTACAATATATTTACACCTGCAATTATCAAGTAAGAAATGCTTGATAAGCCTGATTACCAGTTTCTTCCTGCCATTCATAACCAAGAGCTTTCAGATGAGCAAAAAATTCATGCTCTTGACTACTTTGTACTTCAAAACCTGCCAATACTTGGCCAAACGCAGCGCCATGATTTCGGTAGTGAAATAAAGTGATATTCCAGTGTTCACCTAATGTATCTAAGAATTTCTCCAGCGCTCCTGGGTACTCTGGAAACTGAAAGCGAAAAATTCGTTCTTGTGCCGACAAGGTATTTTGACCGCCAATCATGTAACGAACATGTAACTTTGCCAATTCATTATCAGTAAAGTCCGTCAGCTCATAGCCTTGCTCTTGCAAGTTTACAATCAGCTGCCCTCTATCATTAACGTCGCCGCCTAGTCGTGCTCCAACGAAGATATTCGCTTGTTGCGCTTGCTCAGAAGCATTTGCCTTATCAACATAGCGATAATTAAATTCAGTGATCACTCTGCCAGCAAGTGCTTGGCAAAACTTTCTAAAACTGCCTTTTTCTTCTGGAATTTTAACCGAAAAAACCGCTTCTTTTTGTTCGCCTAATTCACAACGCTCTGAAATATAGCGTAAGGTATGAAAGTTCATGTTAGCGCCTGAAAGAATAGCGACTAACGACTCATCTCCTGAATTACTTTGACTATACTTTTTTAGCCCTGCTAATGATAAAGCACCAGCGGGCTCAGCAATTACGCGGGTTTGCTCAAAAACATCTTTAATAGCAGCACAAATTTCATCCGTAGAAACAGTAATAACGTCATCACAATAATGTTTGATCAAATCAAAAGTATGTTCACCAATACGCTTAACTGCAACGCCATCAGCAAATAGTCCTACTTGCTCTAAATCGACAGGTTTACCTGCATTTAACGCCGCTTTTAAACAAGCAGAATCTTCCGCTTCAACACCAATTACTTTAATATTGGGTTGTACTTGTTTTAAATAAACCGCCATACCAGCTAATAGTCCACCACCACCAACCGGTACAAATACCACATCAGTATTGGGTTGTTGTTGCAATAACTCTTTAGCGACAGTTCCCTGACCCGCAATAACATCGGGATCATCAAAAGGGTGAATCAAGGTTTTATCTTCAGCTTTGGCATATTCAACAGATGCTTGCTGTGCCTCATTAAAGCTTTTACCAACTAAGCGCACTTCTGCGCCAAAACGTCTAACATTATCGACTTTAATATCAGGCGTTGTTATCGGCATAACAATTGTCGCTTTTATACCAAGCTTATGTGCTGCTAATGCGAGTCCTTGAGCATGATTCCCCGCAGAGGCCGCCATTACACCATGTATACACTGTTGCTCAGACAAATTAACTAATTTATTGTAAGCACCACGTAATTTAAAAGAGTGTACAGGCTGTTGATCTTCACGCTTAAGAAAAATTTGATTGCCCAAACGAGATGACAATTTAGTCAACGGTGTTAAAGCAGACTCAATTGCAACATCGTACACAGGTGCTAGTAATATTCTTCGCAGGTAGTCTAACGCTTGCTCTTGCGTTGCTTTAGCAAGCACTAAGGCTTGCTGCTCAACTTCTGTCATTATTATTCTCCATTACTTAACAGCATCAACGATGCCATCAAGCAAGGCTCTATTGCGGACTGCGCCTTTATCAGCACTGGTTGCTAACATCGCGTAGTTCTTCAGGGCATAACTAATTGGACGAACTCGATCAACGGGCTGCCAAGCTTTTTTACCTTTAGCTTCCATCGCAGCACGACGAGTCGCAAGCTCTTCAGCTGACACTTGTAATGTAATTTCACGAGTAGGAATATCAATATGAATAATGTCACCTTGCTCAACTAAGGCAATCGTACCGCCATCAGCCGCTTCAGGTGATACATGACCAATCGATAAACCTGATGTACCACCAGAAAATCGACCGTCAGTTAATAGCGCACAGGCCTTACCTAAGCCCATAGATTTTAAGTAAGTGGTTGGGTAAAGCATTTCTTGCATGCCAGGTCCGCCTTTAGGGCCTTCGTAACGAATTACCACCACTTCGCCAGCAACAACCTTGCCGTCTAAAATACCTGCTACGGCAGCGTCTTGGCTTTCAAATATATGAGCAGGACCGGTAAATATTAAGTTGTCGTCACTCACGCCTGCAGTTTTAACAACACAGCCATCAACGGCAATATTACCTGAAAGTACCGCTAAGCCGCCTTCGGTTGAAAAAGCATGATCAATACTACGAATACAGCCATTAGCTCGGTCATCATCCAAGGTGTCCCAACGACAATCTTGGCTAAAGGCTTTTGTGGTACGAATGCCAGCAGGACCTGCACGATAGAATTTTTTAACCGCTTCATCATCCGTAACTTTAATGTCATATTTGGCGATAACATCAGCTAACGTGGTACCCAAAACATTTGGCACATCTGTAGTTAATAAATTAGCACGAGCTAGTTCGCCCAAAATAGCAATAACACCGCCAGCACGATGCACATCTTCCATATGATATTCAGGTGTCGATGGTGCAACTTTACAAAGCTGAGGCACAATACGTGATAGTTTATCCATATCTGCCATGGTGTAATCTATTTCAGCTTCTTGTGCTGTGGCGAGTAAATGTAAAATGGTATTAGTTGAACCGCCCATAGCAATATCTAAACACATGGCATTTGAGAAGGAGTCTTTATTAGCAATATTGCGTGGCAATGCTGACTCGTCATTTTGTTGATAGTAACGTTTAGTCAATTCAACAATTTGTTTACCAGCATCTAAAAATAGCTGCTCTCTGTCAGCATGAGTTGCCAACATTGAACCGTTACCCGGTAAAGCTAAACCTAACGCTTCAGCTAAACAGTTCATTGAATTCGCGGTGAACATACCAGAACAAGAACCACAGGTTGGACAAGCCGAACGTTCAACTTGATCAGATTGCTCATCAGATACTTTTGGATCTGCGCCTTGGATCATGGCATCAACTAAATCTAGTTTGATAATTTGGTCTGAAAGCTTAGTTTTACCTGCTTCCATTGGTCCGCCTGAAACAAAAATCACTGGAATATTTAAGCGCATAGCCGCCATTAACATGCCAGGGGTGATTTTGTCACAGTTTGAAATACACACCATGGCATCAGCGCAATGGGCATTTACCATATACTCTACTGAGTCAGCAATTAAGTCGCGAGACGGTAAACTATAAAGCATACCGCTATGGCCCATGGCGATACCATCATCAACAGCAATGGTATTAAACTCTTTAGCAACTCCGCCAGCTTCTTCAATAGCGCCAGCAACTAATTGCCCCATATCTTTTAAATGTACATGGCCAGGAACAAACTGCGTAAAAGAGTTAACTACCGCAATAATAGGTTTGCCAAAATCGCCATCCGTCATGCCTGTTGCGCGCCAGAGCGCACGCGCGCCTGCCATATTTCGGCCTTGAGTCGAGGTTGCTGAGCGTAATTTTGGCATGACAAATTCCCTAAATGCGTTAAGTTTTAATATTATAAGTTTTGTATTTGTTATTTTAAAAAAGCACTAGCGGAATGATCTTTTAAAATAACTTAGTTTGAACAACAAGATGCGGTTAATGCCGCAGTTGCAAAATCATTTATGCAAATAAGCTAAATGACCAAGTTCGAGAGGTTAAATTAGCCCGCTACGCAGAACACGTAGCTAGGCTATAAATCAGCGAGCACTGAATTTAATCGAACATTATTCTACGTTGTCTAACCAACCTTCTGGTACTTCAGTAGTACCGTCAAAAATACCAAAAAAGGCTTCTTGAAGTGCTTTAGTAATTGGTCCTCGAGAACCATCGCCTACTGGCATTCCATCTACTGATTTTACTGGCACTACTTCAGTAGCGGTACCACACATGAAGAATTCATCGGCTAAGTATAAAGACTCGCGAGAAATTGGTTCTTCACGTACTTCATAACCTAATTGCTCAGCAAGGAAAAATACCGTATCACGGGTTAAACCTTGTAAAATTGATGCCGTTCCTGGAGGAGTATAAATAACACCTTTACGGATCAAGAATAAGTTCTGACCTGCGCCTTCACTCACCATGTTATTCACGTCTAGGGCAACACCTTCAGCATAACCGTGACGAGCCGCTTCAGTAGAAATTAACTGTGAAGACAGGTAGTTACCGCCAGCTTTAGCTGCTGTAGGCATAGTATTTGGCGCTAAACGATTCCAGCTTGATACACCAACTTCAACACCATTTTCAATAGCATCAGCACCTAAATAAGCTTCCCAGCTAAATGCGGCAATCATAACGTCAGCTACAGCGTCAATTGGTGGACGAAGACCCATACCAATATCGCCTAAAAATGCTAACGGACGTAAATAAGCTGACTTTAAATTGTTTTTAACTACGGCATCTTTACACGCTTGAATCACTTCTTCTTCTGTAAAAGGAATGTTCATACGGTAGATTTTCGCCGAATCAAATAAGCGCTTAATGTGCTCTTCTAAACGGAAAATACATGTACCTTTATGCGTATTGTAAGCACGAATACCTTCAAAAACTGATGAACCATAATGTAGTGCATGGCTCATTACATGTACTGTAGCGTTCTGCCACGGCATGAGTTCACCATTAAACCAAATTAGTTCTGCATTAACTTTAGCCATTTCTATTCCTAAATTTTGTTTTATCTCAATCAAACTATGCTGGTTAACCAGCATTTTCTGATTTAGTTTTTATTGCTTGTTGCGGTAAATTTTAACCCAGCATTATGCTATACATTGCTGCGGTGCACTATTGTCTACCTTGACTTCTTTGATGTCGATTAGTTTATTTATTTGATCCACTAAAAGTTCGATTGGTCGTTCACTTCTGACCAATAATTCAATGGTACCAATATTGGTACCGGTATTAACTTGTGCATGAATACCGGAAATTAAAAAACCACGATAGCGAGCCACTTGTAGAATACGCTCAAGTACCACTTGCTTGTCATCAGCTTTGATCATCAATTGGTAATTGTTCATTTACGTACTCTCCATCATTTTATCATTGGCAGTATTTGGCGGTACTAGCGGCCAAACATTATCTTGGGCATTTATTTTTACTTGCAACAAATACGGGCCATCATGGTTCATCATATCTTCAATGGCATCGCTCACTTCCGATTTTTTTGAGATCAACTTTGCTTTAATATCAAATGCATTCGCTAGCATGACAAAATCAGGGTTATCGGCTAAATCAGTTTCACTTAATCGGCCATTAAAGAATAGATCTTGCCACTGTCGCACCATGCCTAATTTAGCATTATCAATAAGAACAATTTTAACCGGCAGCTGAAAACGTTTAATGGTAGAAAGCTCTTGAACATTCATCATAAATGAACCATCACCCGACACGGCAACTATACAATCGGTTGGTCGACTAACTTGAGCACCAACCGCCGCAGGTACGCCAAAGCCCATAGTTCCCATACCACCACTGGTTAAAAAGTTACTTGGGTCATCAAATAACATATGCTGTGCAGCCCACATTTGGTGTTGACCAACATCCGTGGTTACACAGGTGTTTTTCGGCATTTTATCGCTAACTTCTTTCAACACGGCAGGAGCAAAAATTGACTCTCCAGGGTGGTTGTAATCCCAGGCAAAATCAACTTTCATTTGCTGACATTTACCTTGCCAAGTAGCAATTGATAACGGGATAGCTAAGGCAGGTAAATTCACTTTTAAATCACCTAGTATCGCTGCATCAGCTACTCTACGTTTATTAATTTCAGCGGTATCGATATCAAAATGAATCACTTTCGCATTCGGTGCAAATTCATTTAACTTGCCAGTAACTCGGTCATCAAAACGTGCGCCGACTGCAATCAATAAATCACACTGTTGAACCGCCAAATTTGCCGCTTTAGTACCATGCATGCCTAACATGCCTAAATAGTTTTCATCTTCCGGGTCAATAGCACCTAAACCTTTCAACGTTGAAACGCTCGGCACACCCGTTATGCTGGCGAACTCTCTTAATTCATCAACAGCATTGGCCATACCAACACCACCACCAACGTATAACACTGGTTGTTTCGCTTGATTCAATAATGCAATCGCACTTCCAACATTAGCAGGCGGCAATTTAACTTTATTTTTCAAACTCACTAATTCATCTAAGCAACCGTTAACTTCTGCTAGTTGAATATCCTTTGGAATATCAACTAATACCGGTCCTTGTCGGCCTTCTAGTGCAATAGCAAAAGCTTGGTGCAATACTTTCGCTAAATCGTTAATGTCAGTCACTTGGAAAGAATGTTTAGTACATGCCAACGACAAACCGAAAATATCTATTTCTTGGAAAGCATCAGAGCCCATAGCTGATGTCGCTACTTGCCCGGTTATCGCAACAACAGGAATTGAGTCCGCAAGTGCGTCAGCCAAGCCAGTAATTAAATTGGTTGCTCCGGGGCCTGAGGTGGCAAAACAAACGCCAACCTTGCCAGAGGCTCTAGCATAACCAACAGCAGAAAAAGCTGCCCCTTGTTCATGTCGACACAAAAAATGCTCAACGTTACTATCATACAAAGCGTCATAAATTGGCATAATGGCGCCGCCTGGGTAACCAAAAACATGCTCAACGCCATGCTGTTCCAAGACATTAAATAGTAAGCTTCCGCCGGTTAATTTTTTTTCTGTCGCCATGTTTGTTTCAACTTTCCAATTACTTTTTTATTCAAAAACCATTCATTTTTAGAAAACAGCTGCAAAAGATTATAATTTGTCAGCTTTCTTGCCAAAGTAAATGATGCCAAAGCGCTTTACGCAATTTATTTATCTCTGAAACGACAAACCCCCCGGTCTTTTCAGAGCGAGGGGTTTGTTATTTTAAAAGTTTTTCTTTAGCTCAACAAACAACCCCGCGACGATTTAATAATCACCACGACGAGAATGTTAATAATCACTGAGCTATAGTTTTGCATTTTTATATACTTTTTATGTAAATTTATTAAAAATAGATTTGCTGTTTTCAGCCTATTTAAATTAGTACCATAGCTCTAATCCTTAACGCAAGCATTTTTATTATAGTTTTTTTTAGTCGCTTTATTTTATTAGTTATAACCACTTCCGTTTTACCAAATATTAAATAACTTGTTTTTCGCACAAACACCATTCTTTGACTACAATTCCCTGATAACTTGGCACACTTAAAATGGATTTTTATGGCCTTAGCTTGTGTTTATAGTCGAGCCCGAATAGGACTCGAATCACCGTTAGTCACTGTCGAAGTGCACTTAGCAAACGGCTTACCGGCATTCAACATCGTTGGTTTACCAGAAACATCGGTACGAGAAGCAAAAGATCGGGTACGTAGCGCCATCATCAACTGTGGCTATGAATTTCCCGCCAAGCGCATCACGGTTAATTTAGCGCCAGCTGACTTACCCAAGGAAGGCGGACGCTTTGATCTCCCCATTGCTATTGGCATTTTAGCCGCAGCATCACAACTGCCCGATACCGACTTAAAACAATACGAATTTGCTGGCGAGCTCGCATTATCAGGTGAATTAAGACCAATCATTGGTGAAATTCCCATGGCAATGGCGTGTAAACAAAGTGACCGAACGCTTGTGATCCCGAGTGAAAATGCCGAGCAAGCAAGTTGGGTGAAACAAACAAAAATACTGAGCTTGTCGCATTTGACTCAACTATTTCCACACTTTCTCAAGCAGCAAACCTTGCCTTTTGTTGAAACAACATTGAGCCATAACCCAACGATAAATTGCCAGTATGACATCGCCGATGTTGTCGGTCAGCCCTTGGCTAAGCGCGCATTGGAAATTGCCGCAAGCGGTGGTCACAATTTGCTGTTCATTGGTCCTCCAGGTACAGGAAAAACGATGTTAGCCAGTCGCTTACCGGGAATTTTACCGCCAATGACTGAACAAGAAGCTCTTGATAGCGCAGCCATTCAATCTATCTGCCACAAAAGTGTTAACCCTGATTCTTGGCTAACACGGCCTTTTCGAGCACCACACCACACAGCGTCATCTGCCGCTTTGGTTGGCGGCGGCAGTCACCCGCAACCCGGTGAAATTTCGCTCGCCCATAACGGGGTATTGTTTCTTGATGAGCTACCTGAATTTGAACGCAAAGTGCTTGATGTCTTACGAGAACCGATGGAATCCGGAGAAGTCACCATTTCACGAGCCTTAGTGAAGCAAACTTTTCCGGCTCAATTTCAATTGGTTGCTGCGATGAATCCTAGTCCAACAGGTTTTTACAATGATAAACGTAGCACGCCTGAACAGGTACTTCGCTATTTGAATCGGCTTTCAGGCCCTTTTCTCGACCGTATCGATATACAAATTGAAGTCACTCGATTACCGAAAGGCATGTGGGCTAATAGCACTGAAAAAGGTGAGTCTAGCTATGTCATCCAACAACGAGTTTATCAATGCCATCAGCGACAAATGCAGCGACAAAACAAAGCTAACGCCCAGCTTAGCAGTGCTGAGTTACGGATAGTTTGTCAACTTGATGCTGAAGATAATGAGTTTTTAGAGCTTGCCATTGAAAAGTTGAATTTATCAACTCGAGCACACCATAAAATTTTAAAAATTGCCCGTACTCTAGCCGACATGGAAGCGTTAGAAAACATTGAACGTAAACACCTAACCGAAGCGTTGTCTTACCGTGCAATGGACAGAATATTGCGCCACTTAACTGATGCAATAACGCTTTAGTTAGTTATTTTATTGCATCGAAGAATGCTTTGATGAGTGGTTGGTCTTTACTTTGATTCAAGCAACAAACACCAAGATCAAAGGGTTCAATTGCCCCCACGTTTTCTAGATACTGCACGCGGTCTTTCACTGGGCTGTTTTCTACCACAACGCGCGGAACAATACCGACACCACAGCCTAAAGCCACCATACTGACAAGGGCTTCATGCCCAGAAACTGTTGCATAAATATTGGCTTTACCTTGCTGTTTTTTACGAAACCAATATTCAAAACGTTTACGTGCCGCACCATGCTCAGGCAAAATAATCGGTACATCAGACCAAATAAAATCACTTTGAATTTGCTGTTGGACTTGGCAAACCATGGTCGGTGCAATCACCGACAATGGAATTTCAGCCAAATGGTGAAAGGTGAAAATTCGCGATAATTGCTCAGGTTTGGCAGCAATGGCAAAATCAACCGCTTGTTTTTCGACTTGCTCTAAGGCATCTGCGGCATCACCGGTGGTAAGCATTATTTCTACTAGTGGGTGCTGCTGTCGAAAGCGTTCAAGTAATGGAGGCAAATGACTGTAAGCCGCTGTAACAGAACAGTAAACATGTAATTTACCTTGTAATTCAGCCTGCTTTTGATTTAACGACAATTGCAACATTTGCCACTGTTCAAGCTGCTGCTCAGCAAATTGACGGAATTGTTTGCCCGCTTCGCTAAGCACTACAGTACGGTTATCTCGATGCAGCAAAGAGCTGCCAAGTTCCAACTCCAAGCGTTGAATAGCACGGCTTAACGTTGATGGGCTAACATGATGTAATTCGGCAGTTTTACCAAAATGAAGTGATTTTGCCAAATCAACAAACATGCGTAATGACTTAAATTCCATACTCGACCTTAAATTGACTAACAACGCTTATTTTGCAGTAGTTGCCAATACAGTATTGCGTTTTTCGCAACACTGCAATGCAAATATATCATTTTAAGCAACAATAAATCTGCGTTAGGATATTACTCACATCATAAAATTGATGAATTTATTTACATTCCTTGGTCGATAGCCAAGTACAGGAGAGCAAGATGGCTAACTATTTCAATACTTTAAGTTTGCGTGAAAAATTATCGCAATTAGGCAAATGTCGCTTTATGCAACGTGAAGAATTCAGCGACGGTTGTAATTTCATTAAAGATTGGAATATTGTCATTGTTGGTTGTGGTGCTCAAGGCCTGAACCAAGGTTTGAATATGCGTGATTCTGGCTTGAATATTTCTTATGCCTTACGTGACGCTGCCATTGCAGAAAAGCGCCAGTCTTATCAATGGGCGAGCGAGAATGGTTTTACCGTTGGTAGTTACCAAGAATTAATTCCACAAGCTGATTTAGTACTTAACTTAACGCCTGACAAACAACATACATCTGCCGTTAGCGCAGTTATGCCGTTAATGAAACAAGGCGCAACACTTTCATATTCACACGGTTTTAATATTGTTGAAGAAGGCATGCAAGTGCGTCCAGACATTACTGTGGTAATGGTTGCACCTAAATGTCCAGGAACTGAAGTACGTGAAGAATACAAACGTGGTTTTGGTGTACCAACATTAATTGCTGTACATCCTGAAAATGATCCTCAAGGTAACGGTTTAGCCATTGCTAAAGCATACGCTTCTGCTACTGGTGGCGATCGTGCGGGGGTTCTTGAGTCATCGTTTATTGCCGAAGTTAAGTCAGACTTAATGGGTGAACAAACCATTTTATGCGGTATGTTACAAACTGCTGCCGTATTAGGGCATAAGCAATTAATTGCTCAAGGTATGGATGCTGCGTACGCACGTAAATTACTACAGTATGGCATTGAAACAACCACTGAAGGTTTAAAGCATGGTGGTATTACCAACATGATGGATCGCCTTTCAAACCCAGCTAAAGTTAAAGCTTTTGACATGTCAGAAGAATTAAAAGTAATTCTACGTCCATTATTCGAAAAGCATATGGATGATATTATCGAAGGTCACTTCTCATCAACCATGATGGAAGACTGGGCAAACGACGACGCCAATTTATTAAAATGGCGCGCAGAAACAGCGGAAACCTCATTTGAACTAGCTGCTGATTGCGACACAGAAATTACTGAACAAGAATATTATGACAAAGGCATTTTTGTGGTTGCCATGATCAAAGCCGGTGTAGAGTTAGCATTTGAATCTATGGTTGCAGCGGGTATTATTGAAGAGTCTGCATATTATGAGTCTCTGCATGAAACACCATTAATTGCCAACTGTATTGCTCGTAACAAGCTTTATGAAATGAACGTAGTAATTTCTGATACTGCTGAGTACGGTAATTACTTATTTACTCATGCCGCAGTACCGTTATTAGCTGACTACGCTAGCAACTTAACCTTAGAGCAATTAGGTGAAGGGCTTTCTGCCGCTAACACGGGTGTTGATAACGTACGTTTAATTGAAGTTAATGAAGCTATTCGTAGCCATCAAGTAGAAGTTGTTGGTAAAGAACTACGTGGTTACATGACAGATATGAAACGTATTGTTGAAGCGAATAGCTAAACCCTAGCACTAGCTTCGAGGCAATATAGCTCAAACGATATTAACGGTATTGGTTATTTAACCAATACCGTTTTTTGCATTATTACAGACAAACTTCGCATCATATAAAAGTTAACAAGTAAATTAGTTAGGTGAACGAGCACTCCCACCAACAACAGCACCAACATAAGAACATCGAAATAACACCTAAATATAGCCACTATAAACTTATGTTATGCTCGAATAAGCAAATTAATTTAACTGATCGACTATCAATAGCACTCAGTTAATGAAAAAATTCATCCAATTAAATCATCACTAGCGATAGCCAATAATGAAACTTAACAAAACCACACAAAAGCTCGATAACAACGTATGTAAAGCATTAAGCATCGCTTGCGAAAGCTCTTTGCATGAAGTTAAGGGCTTTTCTTGGTTAACGCATCGCGCGAATTATACCAACTTCCCGGCGAGTTTAGTGGTGACCTGTGTATTTGAAACTGATGATGAAATTATCGCGATGAAAGAAGCATCGTTAGATGAACAGTTACGTCAAACCATTCAAAAGCAACTATTGAAAGTCGGTGTTGTACTAAAGAATGTGCGTCAAAATATACATTTTGATAGTGAAGAATCATGCATGCGAGAGCATCAAGGACGTTGGCCAGACCGATTACAACTGAATAGCCCTAAACAAAAACCCACTAAAAGCCGTCATAAAATGCATTAGTTGACACTATTACAACTTCTTATGAAAGCCACTTATTATAAGTCAGCGACGATACTACCTATTATCGTCACTGACTTTACCAATATGCAAAATTAAGCTTAATCTCTAATTTGCCCATCACCTAACACAACAAATTTTTCAGTGGTCAATGCCGTTAAGCCCATAGGTCCATAGGCATGTAGTTTGCTGGTAGAAATACCAATTTCAGAGCCAAGACCAAGCTGACCACCATCAGAAAAACGTGAAGACGCATTAACCATCACCACCGACGAATTAATACTGCGAACAAAACGCTGACTGCGCGAAGTGTCTTGCGTAACAATAACCTCGGTATGATCTGAACTGTAGGCTTGAATATGCTCAATAGCCTGCGCAAAATTTGCTACAACTTTCACTGCAATTTCTTGTGCTAAGTATTCCGCTTGAAAGTCGGCTTCAGTAGCAATTTCCGCATTAGCAAAAGAACTAATACTCTCACTACAGGCATGAACTTTAACCTGAGCAGGTAACAGTGCCGCAGCCATTTTTGGTAACAGTTCATCAGCGATATCACCATGTACTAATACTGTTTCTAGCGCGTTACAGGCACTTGGTCGTTGAGTTTTTCCATTCACTAATATATTTAGCGCTTTTTCAACATCAGCATATTTATCAATATATAAGTGGCAAACACCTTTAAAGTGTTGAATCACGGGGATTTGGCTATGCTCAGTAACATAACGTATCAAACCTTCACCACCACGCGGGATCACTAAATCAATAGTTTCCCGTTGCTTTAATAATAATTCAATAACGTCACGACTGGTATCAGGGATGACGGTAATGCAATTTTTATCAATATTGGCTTGCTCTAATACCTGGTGTAAACATTTTGCTAAAGCAATATTACTATGAATAGCTTCAGAGCCACCGCGCAAGATCACGGCATTACCTGATTTTAAACATAACGCAGCCGATTCAGCAGTAACATTAGGACGTGCTTCATAAATCATCGCGATAACGCCCAATGGAATACGCATTTTTCCTACTTGTATGCCATTTGGTCTTAAAGTCATATTACTGATATGACCAATAGGATCATCTAATCGCACAATCTCTCGAATAGCGTCAGCAATATCGTTAATAGCTTGTTCAGTGAGCAGCAACCTATCAAGCATCGCTGACGATAAGCCTTTGGCTCTACCAGCCTTAATATCTTTTGCGTTTTCAACAATAATTGTCGCGCTACTGGCAACAATGGCATCAGCCATTTTCAATAATAAGTCATTTTTTTCAAGGCTAGTTAGCTGGGCAACGGTTAACGTGGCTTGTTTTGCCAACACCGCACTTTTTGCAATATCAAACATTATTTTTACTCTACCTATTAATTTACTGTGGCTAGTCAACGACCATATCGTCACGGTGAATAACGACTTTACTTGGACAGCAGCCGAGTAAAGCAACAATGTCATCACTGTTTTTACCTTGAATACGTTTTAAGTCACGGTAACTGTATTGGCTGATACCTTTCGCAATATGTTGACCATTATTGCTATCACAAATATCAATACAATCTCCAGCGTTAAACGTACCAGTGACTTCGATAATGCCAGATGGCAATAAAGAAGCACCTTTATTCATCAACGCATTTACTGCGCCAGTATCTAATTGCACTTTACCGTTACTTTTAAGCGTATGCTTGAGCCAGTGCTTACGCGCACGTGTTGCTCCCTGCTTGGCAATAAAGTGTGTGCCTGGGTTATTACCTTGCAGAATTTTTTCAAAAACATCACCACTGCTACCATTTAAAATATAGGTTTCAATACCGTTTTCTACCGCCTTTTCCGCCGCTTGAATTTTAGTTTTCATTCCACCAGTAGCAATATGGTTATTGGTAGCCCCTGCCATAGCGTAAACAGACTCGTCTATTTCGCTAATTTCAGGCAGTAATTTTGCTTGCGGGTTTATGCGCGGATCTTGATCATAAACACCATCAACATCGCTTAAAATAAATAAACTATCTGCTTCACTAACCAAAGCAACCAAAGCGGCTAAGTTGTCATTATCACCAACTTTTAGCTCGTCCGTTGCGACAGTATCGTTTTCATTAACGATGGGGATAACGCCATTAGCCAGCAATATTCTTAAGGTATTTTTGATACTGATGTAACGTTCTCGGTCTTTCAAGTCACCATGAGTAATCAATAATTGACTGCATGGCACATCAAAAAAGCGCTGCCAATTTGCCATCATTTGCATTTGACCAACGGCTGCCATAGCCTGTTTTGTGGGTATTGAGGGATTAGGAGAACCGTGCGTAATTAAACTTCTGCCAGCAGCAACACTACCAGATGAGACCAGAATTATTTCTTTACCTGCTTGTTGGCATTGTGTAATAAAACGAGCGATTGCAAGTAAATACTTGCCACTACATCCTTTGGCGTCTGGAGAAACCAAAGCACTGCCCACCTTAATAACTGCACGATTAAACTTCATTACAACTCCTTTATTTGGTGTTCATTAAGCTTGCCTTGAATGATGGTTAATTTGCAATCAACTTTTGCATTTAATCTAGACTTGTTTGCTATTTTCTACTGCTTAATGGAATTAGTACGCTTAAGTAATGATTTTACTATCCTAATATGGTCAATTATTTGATAATTGTCGTTAGCAATAAAATAATGATGCGTTTTTATCCAACTTGTTTTCACCTTGTAAAGGCAAACAAAGATTGATGATTAGCAATAAAAACGCTGAAAGAGCATAGTTCAAAGGTTACTTTTGTGACTTTCATCACAATTAACCGCTTCAATGCAAATAATTACGCTACGTTTATTTTATTAATCGATTACTTATTTTTAACGATTTTTACTGAAAACAAGCGTAAAACCCATTAAGATTATAACCAGTAATTATGCTCTCAATTATTTGGTTTTTGTTTTATGCTACATTTCTTACCTGCGCCCATTATCGGCTGTATCTCTTTTGTTATATACATTGCTAATACCATACTGTGGTTAATCCCCATACTTATATGTTCATTATTAAAAGCATTAGTACCGCTAAAATTGTGGCAAAAGTTTTTTAGCTATTTACTCGACCAAATGGCAAGTAATTGGGTGCTATTTAATACCTTTAATCAAAAATTGTTCACTAAAACAACATTTCAAGTCACAGGATTAGAAAAGCTAAAAATGAAAGACTGGTACCTAGTGATCAGTAATCATCAAAGCTGGGTAGATATAGTAGTTTTACAGCGAATTTTGCATGGCAGAATTCCTTTTTTAAAATTCTTTCTAAAAAGAGAACTCATTTACGTACCTTTGTTAGGTTTAGCATGGTGGGCGCTCGATTTTCCGTTTATGAAACGCTATAGCCAGCACTTTTTAAAAAAGAATCCACATTTAAAAGGTAAAGATATTGAAACAACGAAAAAAGCCTGTGAGAAATTTAAGCACAAGCCAGTCAGTGTAATGAATTTCATCGAAGGGACACGCTTTACCAATGAAAAGCATAAAAAACAAAATTCACCTTTCCAACGATTATTAAAACCAAAGGCAGGTGGTATTGGCTTTGTTTTACAGGCGATGAAAGGAAATCTTAGTAAAGTAGTAAACGTGACAATTTATTATCCGGGTGGTACGCCAAGCTTTTTTGATTTTTTAACGGGGCGTGTCAAACAAGTTGATATTTGTATCGAAACTCAAGACATTGATGAATCGCTTAAAGGTGATTACGTCAATGATCGTGCCTATAAAATACAATTTCAAAAATGGGTAAACCAACTTTGGCTTGATAAAGATCAGAAAATGCTGCAACTTGAGGAAAAAGCCAAAAGGGAATTTTAATGCAAGCAATTATTACATCATGGTTAACTGAGCAAGGCATGGCGACACCTTACATTGCCTTAAGCACAGCTGTTATAGGCTGTGCGGTAATTTTACTGTTATGTAGCATTAGCTTTTACCTAACAAAACATCAAGTTTTGGTCATTATTCATAAACTAATTACGGCATCAAAAAATACTTGGGATGATTTATTATTCGATCATCAGGTATTTTCTCGTATCGCTTTGCTTGTGCCTTTTGTTTTGTTGTTATTGCTCACGCCAATATTTATTGACGCTGAGTCACTACTTGCTAACGTTATCATCATTTTTGCCAAGGTCGCTATTTGCTTTCAAATTGCTCGTAGTATCAGCTCAGTACTCAATGTTATTAATAGCGCCTATCGACAAAAAGCAAGTGAACGCTATTTACCGTTAAATTCAACCTTACAAGTCATCAAGCTTGTAGTGTATTTAGTGGCAAGTATTTTAGCTATATCGTTAGTTTTAGACCGTTCACCATTATATTTACTCAGTGGTTTAGGTGCATTAACTGCAGTACTGATTTTAGTTTTCCAAGATACTATTAAAGGCTTAGTCGCTAGTATTCAAATTTCAGCCAATAAAATGGTCGCCCCTGGCGATTGGATCGAGTTACCTAAATATGGCGCTGATGGCGATGTATTAGAAATAGGTTTGAATACCGTAAAAGTGAAAAATTTTGATAATACCATTACCACCGTACCTACCTACGCATTAACTAGTGGTTCATTTAAAAACTGGCGAGGCATGCTTAACTCTGGCGGACGACGCATTAAGCGCTCAATTGTTATTGATGTACGCAGCATTCACTTTTATAACCAAGAACAAATTAACTCACTACAATCGGTACAATTAATTAGTGATTATTTAGCAGGAAAGCAACAAGAGATATCTCAAGAAAGTGCAGATAAAGCCATTGGGAACTTAACAGGTAGAACAACGATAAATAGTCGACAATTAACCAATATAGGCACATTTAGAGCCTATATCACGGCTTACTTAAGACAACACACCAAAGTTCATCAAGAAATGACATGTATGGTAAGACAACTACCGTCTACTGAGGTTGGCTTACCACTAGAACTATACTTCTTTAGTAATGACAAAAACTGGGTAAATTATGAAGCCATACAGGCAGATATATTTGATCACTTATATGCCGCGGCTCCAATGTTTGACCTACGAATATTCCAACACCCAAGCGGTTACGACTGGCAGAGTCAGCACGCTAGCGCTGACGCATAACACCTTCTTGCATAGTAGATGCAACTAATAACCCTTCACGGTTGAATATTTGTCCTTTGACTAGCCCACGGCCGCCGCTCGCTGATGGGCTATCCATACTATAAAGTAACCACTCATCTAAACGAAATGGGCGGTGAAACCACATTGAATGGTCAATTGTTGCTAATTGAAAGTTTGGATGCCAATAACTAACGCCGTGCGGGTAAAGCGCTGTCGGTAGAAAAGAAAAATCCGAAGTGTAGGCTAATAAATAAGTATGAATACGCAAATCTTCCGGTAATTCACCGTTTGCCTTTATCCACGTATAACATTTGGCTTCAGTTTTTTCTGGCTTCAACCAGTTATATTGCTTCACTGGCCTCATCTCTATCGGTTTTTCTGATAAAAATTTACCGCGAATTTCTTCAGGAATCGCAGCTTGGTTATCAAAAATAAAATCAGTATAAGATTTTAACCCTTCAGGACCAGGTACTTCTGGCATCACATCTTGATGATCAAATCCGGTTTCTTGCTGTTGAAATGAAGCCGTCATGTAGAAAATAGCTTTACCATTTTGAATAGCATTAACTCGTCTAGTATTAAAACTGCGACCATCGCGAATTTTTTCAACTTGATAAACGACCGGCTTACTTGCGTCTCCAGGTCTTAAAAAGTATGAATGTAATGAGTGAACATTATGAGTTACCGCAACGGTTTCTTGTGCCGCAGACAGGGCCTGCCCCATTACTTGACCACCAAACAATGCACGAAAACCTAAATCCTGACTTTCACCCCGATAAATCCCTTGCTCTATCGCTTCTAACTTCAATAGCGCCGTTAAATCATTCAACACCTGACTCATACAAACTCTTATTTTATTTAATACTTATGACTTGCAAGCATTATAGCGTGCAATATGACAATTCATAACGCTTTAGATTAATAACAGCTATACGTTCACGCTATTTTAATTATCAAACTGGTCTACCTGAGGAATTTTTAGACAATATATTGTTATTTTGTATTGCACTTGAGAAAAATCTGATATAGATTTCGTTATATCGTAGCTATGACAACTAATAAAAAAATAAAACGAGGCTATTTTGCAAGCAGTTCTTGAGCGTGAAGTATTACTAGAAAGACGTCAATATATACCAGAGCAATCAAACTTGTGGGACAAACTGTCGCTTGCCCAAAAATTTGCTACAAGTAACTTACTTCAATTTGGTTACGACTTAGCTTTTATTCGCAGCAGCAAATCAGGCAACCTCGCCGTGTTAATGTGTAATGACAATGCTGCAACCATAAGCTCAGATGGTGAAATTGATACCACACCAAACATCTCTATTCGACCATAAACAAAGATTAGATAATAAAATTCACTTTCGAGTGTTAACTTTTTTTTAGCTTCTAAATAGTTATTTTTTATTTTCACTTTGTAATAATGCGTCAACCATAATGATACAGCCATTTATATTATTACTTGACCAGGCTCTTTTAATTTCAGTGTTTGATTGTGCAATATGATTAGAAAACGTTTTGTATGAACCCTTTTGATAACCTTCATAAACTTTCTTAACTGCCGACTGTAACTTTCCTTTTGCACGAATGCTATCGTTAAAAATTATCGCGTAGTTATTAACCATAGGGGTTATTATTTCAATTACTTTGGTATCTAAAGCTTCATTTTTTCTTAAATCTAACAGCTTTTTCTTCGCTATTTCTTCATGACGTTGGGCAATCGTAGCTACCGCTTCCACATAAAGCTTATTTTCTTTTTTTGTACCTGTCATTTCCCTTTTCATAAGAATTATTTCACGTTGTAAACTCTCCACTTTGAAAAAAAAATACACACTTACTGCGACAAATATTGCGATAATAACTAAAACAAAAATCATTCTCTAACCTATAATTACTCACTAAGTTCCGCACCAGCATTATCACTTAAACGCGAAAGAAAAACATAAGGATCAATATCTTGAATATTGGGTGAAGCGACTGAAAAACTAATTTTAACTGAATAGTCACCTAAATTGGCAAAAAATCTCGTCTTAATTGCTTGCTGAATCCGTGTCAGCTTAATTAGCACTTCTTCTGTACTTTGATACGGACATAAAAATAAATACTCACCAGCACTTATCTCACCTGAAAAATCTTCTTCTTCGAGGTGTTCGTTGACAATAATAGCAATAGCTTGATAAACGTCGTCTAATATTTTTGTACTAAAATGAAAGCTGAGCTCTTGCCAGTTTTCAACCACCAAATAAGCAACTGAAATATTATATTGATACTTTCGAGCAATTTTATATTGCTGTTGATACCACTGTTTTGTTTTTACTGGGCGCGCTAACTGATTATTCGATAATTCGACATCATCATAACCCTGGTGTAATTTTTTTCTATAACGACGAAAACGTTTAAAAACATGAACCAAGGCCAATAAGCTAAGAACTATAGTTAGTATTGTAATAAGTAATTTTTGTCGCTGAAATTTTTTGCTAAAACGTAAACTCAATTCACTATTTTCAGCCAAATTCAACGCCAACTTTTGAGTCTTATCACTGGTATTAGCTGCAGTGGCGGCAACTACACTTTTTGTATTACCTCCCGGATTGAAGGTTTTATATAGCTCGATATACTTCTGTTGTGCGGCAACGACTTGCTGCAATTGATTGCCTGATTGGTAATACTTTGACAGTAACAAATATAGTTCTATTTGCTGTGGTGTTAACACTATTTTTTCACCTAAATTCTCAGCTAACAGTAAAAATCGAATGGCTTGCTCTGGCTCATTTAAACCATAATAGACTTTCGCCAGAATAATTTGCGTGGAAAGCTTGGTACGCGATAAATTATAACGTTCAAAAATCGCCAATGCCCTAACTAGGTGTTCTTTAGCCTGAGCAAAATTTTGTTGCTGATATAGTACTTTTCCGAGACCAAGTTCAGCATAAGATGAACGGATATTAAGACCATACTTCGAAGAAAACTGCTTTGATTCAAAATAGGCGTAATAAGCATTATCATATTGATGTAATTGAAAATATGCTTCAGCAAGTAAATGATAGGTTTTTGCCACACCTTTCATTTTTGACATTTCAACGCGTAATTTTAATACCCGATTTAGCAATTCAGTTACATTGTCATATTCAGCCAAATAAAAGTGTGCTTCGGCCAGTATTTCTAATAAGGTAACTTGCTCTACGATATGTTGATTTTGTGCCAATAATTGCTCAACTTTACTCAGCTCGGCTGCGGCTAACGTATAATCGGCACTTAAAGCATATGCTACCACCGAGTAAGCACTTGCTTGTAAGTGGTAATTCATATTACCAGCTTGTTCAGCTAACCATGCTGCTTCTTGAGAAATGTCTCTTAACTCGATATATTTTCCCTGAGAATAATATCCCCGTGCTACTTTCAACAATAAATCAAGCTTGATCATTACCGCTATCTTTTCAATGCTAACACCGTATTGAGCAAACTGTAGCGCTACGACTAAATCTCCGCGGTTAAAAGCGGTATCTGATAGCAATGAAAAGGCTTTTGCAACTATATCCCTACTATACTTTTTTCTATTATTAACAACAGTTTGAGATGCCTTAACAACATCTTGATAAATAAGTGATTCCTTATCTTGCGTGTAATAGTTATTGAGCAATTTACGATAATTTGTCTTGGCATCGAACACCGTAGCTTGGCTCGACAAAGCAAGAAAGTAACTCAAACAAATGCACAACAGTATTCGTATCACTTATATAAAACTTCCATGTTGTACATCCAGATCATTCACCTTGCTAAGCTTAATTCGTAAATAAAGACTAGTGAGTTAGTATTTTGCACACTTAAAGGCGCATGATACATATTAGTACTTTCGCTGATTATTTAGTATGTTAACGCATGAATTGATTTGATTACATTAAAAATAGTTTACAAATATATTTCTTTGCCTATAATCATCGGTGAGCTGCTAAAGCTCGACAAAGGCAAACCCAGTGAAAGCTGGAGACGCAAAGTTACCGATCTAAGGGGAAGCCTATGATAGCGGGACTGCCAAATTTAGATATAGTGGGGGCTTGTCTTTGTTGACCAGTCCACTGTCATATCCTCCGGTAGCTTTGCGTGCCTCCTTTGTTTATCAGTCCGTTTTAACATTCTCTTGCTGAGTTTTACGCTCATTAATATATTCAGTCACAATAACTTCAAGCATAGATAAAGGCATAGAGCCATTTTTCAAAATTTGATCATGAAACTCTCTTAAATCAAATGTTTCACCTAATTCAGTTTCAGCCATTTTACGTAATCTTTTAATGGTTAACTCACCCATTTTGTATGACAAAGCTTGCCCAGGCCAAGAGATATAACGATCAATTTCTGTTTTAACATTATGTAATGACAGTGCGGTATTACTAGCTAGAAAATTCATTGCTTGTTCACGACTCCAACCTTTAGCGTGCATACCGGTATCAACTACCAATCGGCTAGCTCGCCACATTTCATAAGTCAGACGACCGAAGTCACTATACGGACTTTGATAAAACCCAGCTTCAATGCCTAAATATTCAGAGTATAAACCCCAGCCTTCACCAAAAGCTGAAATGTAAGTGCTGTTTCGAAATTTTGGTACATTCTTCATTTCACGTGCAATTGAACCTTGCAAGTGATGACCGGGCACTGCTTCATGCAAAGTTAATGCTTCTAAAACATATAATGGACGACGGTCTAAACGATAAGTATTAACCCAGTAATTACCAGGTTGATCATCTCTAGATGGACCTGAATATCTGCCTGTGGTGTATTTAGGCGCAATATTGGCGGGAACTTCTACCACACCATAAGGTGTGCGAGGTAAGGTTTTAAATAACTTAGGTAGCTGTGCGTCCATTTTCTTAGCAATGAATGACGCCTCTTTTAATAAGCCTTCAGGACTAGTGGCGTAAAATTGTTTATCAGTACGTAGAAATTGAACAAAATCAGCAAAGCTTCCTTCAAAACCTACTTGGTCAATAATTTTCTGCATTTCAAGCCGAATGCGTTTTACTTCTGCCACACCCGTTTGATGAACTTGTTCAACCGTCATTGGCAAAGTAGTGTAATGCTGTAAGCGATTTAAATAGTAACCTTCACCGTTAGGTAATGATGTTGCTGCAATATTGGTTCTGGCGTTTGGTTGGTAGCGCTTTACCATATAGTCATAATATTTCTGATAACTTGGCATAACAGATTGTTGAATTGCTTTAGATGCTTCAGCCCTTAATTGTGACTTCAGCCCTTGAGAAAGGTGGTTTGGCATAGCAATGAAAGGCTGATAATAAGTGCTCTTTGTAACATCTGTTTTAATAAATGCCTTAATTGACTCTTCAAAACCTTCTAATACAATTTTAGGTTGAGTAATACCCTCTGAAATTCCTTTGTCCATCCATGCCATCTGCTGAGAAAAGTAATGAGGTAGTGCCGTTAATCGAGCCAAATAATCACGGTAATCCTGTTCTGTTTTAAAGCTCACTTGTTGATTAATACGGCTGATCCACACATGGAAACCTGACTCGGCAGTCAATGGCATGTAATGTTCTTTATTAATAAAGCTATCAAGCTGATTTTTAATGGTATATGACAACACAGAATGGTTAATCAGACCTTGGCGATCTAATTTGTTGCTGTCTATGGCACTTAAACGCTGATATATGGCGAGTAATTTAATATGTTGCTGTTTAAGGTTGCTAGGAGATAAATCAGGTAATTGGCTATTTGATTCACCAGCAATATCTTGATTGAATGGACTTTCCTGATCTTTAAAAGCTTGGTAACCTTTTATAACCTGTTCAAGTTCAGTATTTAAAATAGATACTTGAGTACGATTTGACTGACAAGCCGTCAAGAGAAACAACATCATTGTTGCCGTTAAAAATACTTTCATTAAAAGTCCCAGAGGTAATTGAATAAAGTCAGCTATATAGTTATTTACCATAGCAAAACAGCGTTAATTTTAAAGTATTTATTTATATTCGACTGTAGAAGATAAAATTTACAAATTAGTAGCAAAAAAAATGACAATTAATCGCTATTTAACTTATTTTACTATGGTACTTTTGTAGAATTTACTGGAGAATACCTACTCTAGTAAGTAAATGTCTATAGGTTTAAAAGGTTGGAATAGTGAAATACCATGATTCCATAGCGCAAGCCGATCAGAAAATGCACGCCGCCATAAAACAATTGCAATTATGGCATATCCCAGCGACGCCAACTAATTACGCGGTAAGTTACAACTACCTCAACAAAACCTCAAAAGCCCTTAATGGCAATATTGAAAAACAGCTTGGCTCTGGTAAAAAGCTCGACAACTTCTTTTTAGAAGAGCTTTACCGTCAGTATATTTTGGGGCAAAGCGCTTTTAATGGCGAACTTATTGACGACCTTGACGAAGTACTCGTTGATTTACAAGATAATAGTAAAAAATCGACACATTGTACTGAGCAACTGATAAATCAATTAGATGAGAACATCAGTAGTTTAAAATCAACTGACAAGCACGAAATATTTTCCGCTATTAAACAAATACGTCAAGCGACACGCCAATTTAAAGCAGAACAGGAAAAACTTGCTGAACAATTACTCGCTTCACAGCAATCTACAGATGCGCTAAGAACTGAATTAGACGATGTTAAAAAAGAGATTTATTTAGACCCATTAACTGGCTTATATAATCGTAAAGCCATGACCAAGCATCTCGATATTTGGCTGTCGAACGATCCTAATAAGCAAGTTGCTGCAATTATTGTCAACATTGATCAATTTTCAAATATGAATGAACAATTTGGGCCATTAATTAGTGATGTTCTGTTAACAAAAATTGCCAATAAAATTAGTAGCTACGTTGGAGAGAGTGGCTTACCAGTGAGATCAGCTGAAGATGAGTTTTTAATTTTGCTACCTGATGTTGAGCGCAGCCTAGCTGGTGAAATTGCAGAAAAAATTAGACAGGGTGTTGAAAAACTTAGGTTTGTTAGCAGTAAATCAGGTGCTCGCTTGCCACAAATGACCTTAAGTATTGGTGTAAGTGATTATAATGTTGCAACTAGTGCCAATGCTATTGTGACGCAAACACGCCAATTAATTGATAATATTACCAATAATCTAACAAACCACGTAAATATTGCCAAAATATAACATTACTTATATGTTTTTAGAGCGATAACGGTTTGTTGTGCAACAAGTAGTAATTAAACTAAATCGCTGTAATTAAAGTAAGTTCTGTAATCAAATCAGCGATATTTTTTTCTGAATAAACTTTTATACCATTAGCTTGTAACAAGCTTGTCGTTACGCCCTGCCCAGCAACTTTTTCTCGACTAAATGAACCATCATATATTGTTGAGCTGCCACACGAAGGGCTCGACTCTTTCAATAGTGCATAACGAACCTCATGTAGTTTGCACATACGTAATGCTTCATTTGCGCCAGCTTCAAATGCAGTTGTGACATCATGACCTGTATTTGTTACTACTTTTATTTGACCATGCTTGTGATGTTGAATTTCAGCGGGGGCTCTTGGAATGGGTAAACCGCCCGCCAATTCAGGACAAATAACGACTAAACGTTGCTCTCGTTGCCAAGTCTGAATGGCACTTTCTGTTAATAAATTATCTTTACCGTCATAACGCACTTTATTGCCTAGAAAGCAGCTGCTGATCAATATTTTTTCCAAATTCACTACCCCTTAACCATGATCAATGAATTGACTGTAAGATAAGTTCTCTAATAGCCAACAAACCTGAAGAGTATTGTGCGGTAGAACACTCAAGCCAGCATGAATGACTATATTCTTCAAAATTTAACAATAGTTCGGCATCTTGATACTGCAAACGTATACAGTGTAAATCAGCACCTTGAACGCGCTCTATTACCTTAGCCGATGCTAACAGTAATAACTTTTCACTTAAATCCGCACTATCTTCCATCGACCAATCTAATGTAAATTGAATTTGTAATACCGTAGTGCCGATCAATTCTACAGAGGCTATTTCAGCTAAATTTGGGTTTTGCATGGTTAAGATAAATTCCTATGAGTAACATTTCATTGGCTAAAACTTGAGCTAGCGCAACAAAGTATAAAATAATTTTTCCAACTGGCACGATACTAAAAAAAGCGAGGACAATTGGTTACTTTTTACATATAATCAAAAAAGGATCCTTTAAAATTATTTATCAAAGAGAGATAATATTTATGAAAAAACTTACTTTAGCAGTTGCTGCTACTGTTATGATGGCTTCACCAGTTTTCGCTGGCGACGCTGCGGCAGGTAAAGCTAAAACAGGCATGTGTGCAGCATGTCACGGCGCTGCAGGTATTTCTGCTGTTCCTATGTATCCTAACCTAGCTGGTCAAAAAGAAGCTTATATTGCTAAGCAATTAAAAGATTTTAAATCGGGCAACCGTAAAGATCCAGTAATGGCACCAATGGCTATGGCATTGTCTGACGAAGATATGGCAAATATTGCAGCATACTACGCAAGCCTTAAGTAACATTGAGTCGTACACCGTACTTCTTGTACATAAAAAAGCGCTAACTAGCGCTTTTTTTGTTTCTGCTATTCTAATTTAAATGTTGTTTAATTAACGACAAAAATGGCTCGCCATAACGAGCAAGTTTAGTATCACCGATGCCACTAACATTAAGCATTTGTGATGACGTCACAGGTTGCACACGTGCTAACTCAGCCAAAGTCGCATCATTAAAAACAATGAATGGCGCGATATCTTCAAGTTGAGCAATTTCTTTACGTAATGATCTAAGCTTAGAAAATAACGCTCTATCGTAAACTTTACCTTGTTTATTACGCTGCCAATAACTGGCTTTTTGCAAGCGTGGGGCCGCTAGCATTAATGGCTCTTGACCTTTTAAAACCATGCCTGATTCTTGTGTTAAATATAAGTTAGATTGAGCGGCGATATCCTGCTGCAAATACCCCAAGTGAATCAATTGTCTAATAATAGAAAACCAATAGCCGGGTGTTTTATCTTTGCCAATACCAAAGGTAGAAACTTTGTCGTGTGCTAATCGGGCAATTTTTTCATTATTATCAGCTCGTAAAACTGCAACAACGTGTTCAATATCACCGCTTTGTTCTATTCGATAAACACATGATAGAACCTTCTGAGCAGCCTCTGTAGCATCAAATTGACTAGGAGGATCTAAGCAAATATCACAATTACCACACCCTTGCTCAGTAAACTCAGCAAAGTAGCTTAGTACTACACGACGTCGACATGTTTGCGCATCAACAAAGCCACGCAATGCCTGAAAACGTTGCATTTCAACATTAACTCTTTCTTCATTTTCCCCTTCGGAAATACGCTTACTAATGCGTTCAACATCTTTGCTATCGTGTAAAAATAGCGCTTCCGCAGGCATGCCATCTCGACCTGCTCGCCCAATTTCCTGATAATAGGACTCTAACGTTCTTGGTGGCTCGTAATGAATAACATAACGAACGTTCGATTTATTGATGCCAAGCCCAAATGCAACCGTTGCTACCACGACTTGTACATCATCTTTAGCAAATTTGTCTTGAATAATATTGCGAATTTCAGATTCTAAACCTGCATGGTAAGCGGCACAATTAACCCCTGAACTCGCTAACGACTTAGATAATTTTTCTACTTGCCAACGGCTATTACAATAAATAATGCCACATTCATCTTTACGCTTTTTGATGTAACCCAAAACTTGTTGCTCGCCTTGATATTTTTCCGCCAAGGTAAAACGAATATTTGGTCGGTCAAAGCTATCAAGATGAATATAAGGGTCGTGCAAAGCCAGTTGCTGCAAAATATCTCTACGAGTTGTTACGTCGGCTGTTGCCGTTAACGCCATCACCGGCACATTCGGAAAGTTTTGCTTAAGCATATGTAATTGAGTATATGCAGGTCTAAAATCATGGCCCCATTGTGAAATACAATGTGCTTCATCAATAGCGAAAAGGCTAATAGTTAACTGTGATAAGCCTTGCAGAAAATAGTAATTTTTTAACCGCTCTGGGGCAACATAAAGTAGCTTAATTTCACCTTGGCCTAAGCGCTTAAAAATATCATTAATGGTGTCACTATCAAGCGATGAATTGACATAAGCTGCTGATATTCCTTGTCTTATCAAACCATCAACTTGATCTTTCATCAAGGCAATTAATGGTGAAACAACAATAGTAACTCCCGACATCAAGGTTGCAGGGAGTTGGTAACACATAGACTTACCGCCACCTGTTGGCATTAAAACTAAACTATCACGACCTTGCATGGCCTGCTGAATAATTTCTTCTTGGCCAGGACGAAAGGCTTGATAACCAAAATGATGCTTTAAGGCTTCAGTTAATGTCGTATGGGGAGTGACTTGCAACAGACAATCTTCGATAAGGGAAATCAGACAATATTTTACCTCAGACAGCGCACAGTGCAGAGAATTATTTTCATAATCTCTCTATTTATTGTTATTCTTTTTTCAACTTACCAAATCCAAAGGGAAATTTATGACACAGGACGATACATTCAAGCAAATCGCCGAGTATTGGAATCAAGCAATGCCTTTTAACAAACTGTTGGGTTTGGAAATCACTCAATTTAATGCATTGGAATCTGCGGTAAGTGTCGCGTGGGATGACAAGCTCATCGGTAACCCAGAACAAAAAATTTTACATGGCGGCGTTACTGCATCAGCACTTGATCTAGCTGGTGGCGTTGTTGCTGCTGCGAATATCCTAAGTCAGCTGCCAGAGTTGTCACCTGAAATTATTTCACAGAGCTTAAGCCGTTTAAGCACCATAGATTTGCGCACTGACTTTTTAAGACCTGGTCGCGGTAAGTTATTTATTGCCACCGCAAAAATTATTCGTAGTGGCAACAAAGTCGCAGTCGCGCGTATGGAAATGCACAACGAACAAGGTGATCACATTGCCTTTGGCACGGGAACTTATATGGTAGGTTAAATATGTACTGACGTTAGTTGCTTGTTGAATATGTTGTTTAAGCGAATAGTGATATCATTACGTTTCCTTGAACGTCATTACCAACAAGCAAGAACTTCATGACCACAGCTCAACAAACTGCCTTACGTGGCGGTATTATCAGTGCCATTAGTGCCTATACAATGTGGGGCATTGCACCACTATATTTTAAATTAATTCAACACATTGGTGCCGATGAAATTCTAGTACACCGGGTGGTTTGGTCTACGTTGTTGTTGCTAGTGGTGGTTTTACTTTCAAATAAGTGGCAGGGTTTTATCAAGGTTGTTACGCAACCGAAAATGGTATTACGCCTGACTATTTCAGCAAGTTTTTTAGCAGTGAACTGGTTTATGTTTATTTGGGCGGTCAATAATGACCACTTACTTGACGCTAGTTTGGGCTACTATATTAATCCATTATTAAGTGTTGCTTTAGGCGTTATATTTCTCGGCGAGCGCTTGCGACCTTGGCAAATATTCGCTGTTGGCTTAGCGTTTGTTGGTGTAGTTGTTCAGTTAGTGATGATCGGCTCTTTACCTATGGTTTCTTTGGCATTGGCAGGTACTTTCGGTATTTATGGCTTGCTGCGTAAACAAATGCATATTGACTCATTTGTTGGCTTACTCATTGAATCGCTAATGATGTTACCTATTGCGTTGGTATATTGGCTGCTATTTTTGGAAACTAGCACCAGTAACATACTTCTGAATGAATGGTCGTTAAACACCACATTAATTTGTGCAGGCATAGTCACAACAGCACCATTATTATGTTTTACTGCTGCAGCTAAACGTATGACATTAACTGCATTGGGTTTTTTCCAATATATTGGCCCAAGCATCATGTTTGTATTAGCAACTTTTTACTACCAAGAGCCACTTTATTTTGCCAAATTGGTTACTTTTGCCTGTATTTGGACCGCATTAGCAATATTCAGTGTTGATTCAATTAAGGCCCGAAGAACGGCAAAGAAAGTAGCTATAAACTAATATAGCGGACATAAAAAAGAGTGTCGTGATAGACACTCTTATATTCAGGATGAATGGTATTCTATTACCACATGATTGAACATGGGCAGCTATAGTTTCACTGTACTAAGACTCTTCTAGTGCACCAACAATACTAACCTGATTACGGCCATTTTCTTTGGCGTAATATAAGGCGCTATCCGCTAAGCTCATTTGTTTCGCCAGCAATTCATCGCTATTAAAAATAACACCTAGGCTAACAGAAAAGTTAATCTGTTCTTGCTCAAAAGCAATCTGCGCTACTGAAATAGCCCGGCGAAAATCATCTAAACGATTATACAATTGGTCTTCATCTAAGCCAGAAAGTACGATTGCAAATTCTTCACCACCTAAACGAGCTACTAATCCGTTACCAAAATGTTTACGCATATAAAGCGATAATACTTTTAAAATATGATCGCCAGCATCATGACCATAATTATCATTAACGCGTTTGAAGAAATCAATATCTAGCATCGCTAAGGCATAAGGGGTTTTATTTTTGATATATTCTGCGATGCTTGCTTGTGCATCACGAATAAACGCTCGTCGATTCGGTAAGTCAGTTAAATAATCAGTATTAGCTGCTTTTTGAATTTGCTCAATATTATTCAGACTTTCAATGTTTTGCGTAATTCGACAATAAAACTCTTCCGGACAAAACGGTTTTCTTAAGAAATCATCAGCGCCATTTTTAATGAACCGTGCAGAATGAATGCCATTACTTGCACCCGAAATACCGATAATGGCGAGTTGATCTCGACCATAATTTTTACGAATCTCATTAGTGAGTTCAATACCGTCCATCACTGGCATTTCCAAGTCAGTAATGACCATTTTAATATCGCTATGTTGCGCCAGCACGTTAAGTGCAAGTTGGCCATTTTCAGCAACATAAACATTAAAATTTCGACGTTTTAACAATTCAACAACGTGATTACGTGCCGATGAAGAGTCATCAACCACTAATATACCATTGCCTTGGTTAGTTAATTGCCAATGTAAAACACGCTTTAAATACAAAAACGCTTGGCTATTTTCTTTTGGAATATAATCAATAACAGGTTGTGATAATATTCTCTGGCGTGTCGACTCATCCATTTTCCCCGTCATCACAACACTAGGAATACCATGTGATAAAACACATGCGATAGCTTCGCCATCATTGGCATCAGGTAAAGCATAATCAATGGTTGCAGCAAAAAAATCACTTTCCCCGCCTTGCAAGATCGCTTCAACTTCAGCCAAGCTTGCAGCAACCGTAACCTGATAATTTAATGCTTCACCAATTTGTTTAATAACACGAGCTATTGGGCGACTGTCTTCAACCACTAATAATTTTTTTGACATAATAATTCCCATTTCCTCGTAATATACTTACATCGCTTCTAGGTTAGCATAAGAAACAACAAGCCACTTACTGCCAACTTCTGCAAAGTTAACTTGAATACGACTTTGCGCACCACTTCCTTCGTAATTTAAAACGACACCTTCACCAAACTTCTGGTGTCGAACATTTTGCCCTAACTTAAAACCAGTGCTTTCAAATGTTTCTAAGGTAATAGTCGAAGCAAATCGACCGGTCGTTTTTGGTCGGCTCACCTGGTTCTGCATACGAATTTCTTCAGTGCACTCATCAGGGAGTTCTCTTAAAAATCGACTAGGCTTATGATATTTTTCTTGTCCATATAAACGACGGCTTTCAGCGTGACATAAATAAAGTTTTTGCATAGCGCGTGTCATACCAACGTAACACAAACGGCGCTCTTCCTCTAAACGGCTAATATCTTCAACTGATTGTTGAGAAGGAAACATGCCTTCTTCTAAGCCAGCAATAAACACTAAAGGAAATTCTAAGCCTTTGGCTGAATGCATGGTCATTAACTGCACGGCAGCTTCGTAATCATCAGCCTGCGATTCGCCAGACTCAAGTGCAGCATGGGTTAAAAATGCGGTAAGTTCGCTTTGCTCTTCTTCAAGCTCAGGGTCAATTTCAAACGTTTGACAGGCAGTCACTAGCTCATTTAAGTTTTCAATACGGGCTTCAGCGCGCTCGCCTTTTTCTGCTTGATACATGGCCTTCAAACCAGAATGCTGAATAATATAATTCGCTTGCTGGTCTAAGTTTAAGTTACACGAGTCATCTTCAAGTTGATCAATTAAATGGACAAACTGTTGAATAACCTTAGCACTTCGACCTTTTAATGCCTCGTTTTGAATCATATGCTGACATGCTTGCCATAAAGTACATTCCATACTACGCGCAGCGTCACGCACCAAACTCAGGGTTTGATTACCAATGCCACGTGCAGGAGTATTAATAATACGTTCAAATGCCGCATCATCAGCACGATTGTTTAATATACGTAAATACGCCAGCGCATCTTTAATTTCTTGACGTTCGAAGAATCGTAAACCGCCATAAATACGGTAAGGCAATTGCGCTTGAATTAACGCTTCTTCCATCAAACGTGATTGCGCATTGCTACGATATAAAATAGCAACATCATCAAGTGAACCGTCATTTTTACGCCAATCGGTAATACGGCCAGCAATAAAACGTGCTTCATCTATTTCATTGAACGCGGTATAGATAGAAATTTTTTCGCCGGCATCATCTTCAGTCCACAAGTCTTTACCTAAGCGATTATTATTATTGTTAATCAGTTGATTGGCAGCATTGAGAATATTGGCTGTTGAACGATAGTTTTGCTCAAGCTTAATGGTTTTTGCACCATCAAAGTCATTCAAAAATCGTTGAATATTTTCTATTTTCGCACCACGCCAGCCGTAGATAGATTGGTCATCATCACCAACAATCATCACGTTGCCACTTTTTTGGCCAAGCATATTTAACCAAGCATATTGAATCGCGTTAGTATCTTGAAACTCATCCACTAGAACATGAGAAAATCGTTGTTGATAGTGCTGCAATAAAGCAGGATTATTTAACCAAAGTTCATGGGCACGTAGCAGTAATTCAGCAAAGTCGACTAAGCCTGCACGGTCACAGGTATCTTGGTAAACCCGATACACTTTAACAAAAGTTTCTTCGGTAACGTCGTGTTGCGTATCAATGTGTTGCGGACGTAAACCTTCGTCTTTTTTGCCATTGATATACCAAAGGAACTGTTTTGCTGGCCAGCGTTTTTCATCCAGCTCTAGTGAACGCACAATACGTTTCACCATGCGTAGTTGATCATCAGAATCTAACACTTGGAAACTTTGCGGTAATTTTGCTTCATGGAAATGCATGCGTAATAAACGATGCGCTAAACCATGGAAAGTACCAACCCACATACCATGCACATTACCATCAACCGTTTGTTCAACACGGGCACGCATTTCAGCCGCCGCTTTATTAGTAAAGGTTACCGCAAGAATGCTATGTGGTGATGCTTGCTCAACTTTCATTAACCAAGCAATTCGCTGTACTAAAACACGTGTTTTGCCACTGCCTGCACCTGCAAGAACCAACATATTTTGTAAAGGCGCAGCAACAACATCGCGTTGCTTATCGTTTAACGAATCAAGTAATTCAGAAACATCCATAGAAAGGTAAAAATTATTAACAAAAATATGCCGATATCATAGCAAGTTCAGTAGTTTTTTAATAACGCTAATAAAATTTTATTGATGTTTACAATGGCGAATCAGCATCAACTCTATGTTAAAAATGACGCATTGTTAAGTAACAATATTGGCAAGTTGTTCAACATCATCAAGCGCTAATGTAGGTAAAACAGTTAACGGCTTACCTACATGATATTGATTAAGCCAAGCAGTTTGACAACCAGCATTAACACCGCCTAAAACATCATTTTTTCCACAATCACCAACATGTAAAAGCTGTTCGGGTTTGATATTCAATGCCAAGCAAGTTTTATTAAACATATCAGGATCTGGCTTTAAGCGATTGTCGATAGAGGCGTGAAAGTGATGACTAAAATACTTTGAAATACCTATTTTGTCAGTATCGACATTACCATTAGTAATAGCCACTAATGGCCTTTTACTTTGCAGGTAAGCAAGAAAGTCATGGGTATGTTGCGGCAAGGTAAAGTTACTGCGCTGCTCAGTAAAATACGCTAAAGCTGAATTAGCAAACTCTTCTGCAGCAAAGTGTTCAATGCCTAACGCCAATACGCCAAGGAAATAACTTTTTTGCCGTAATAAACCAACGTCATGCTTTAACAAAGGCCATTGAGCAATCGCCTGTTGGCGAAAAGGAAACCAATAACGAAAGCTATACGTCGCTTTGGAAGTATCAATACCATAGTCAGTCAATATCAGCGCAAAGTAGCTAGCCATTTTTTTATCGGTGGCTAGCATTATCGGATGATTACTATAGAGCGTATCGTCTAAATCAAAACTGATCGCATGAAATGGCAGTAAACGACGATAAAATCTCATTAAACTAGCGCCTAATACAACTGTTGATGTAAAAGTTTAGCAACTAGTTTTTTAAATTGATTCAGTAATAAAGTATCCATGCGTGGGTCAAAGTGTTCAGCATCACGGCTACTAATGGCTAAGAAACCAATTTCTTCTTCGTGGTGAGTTAAACGCACTAAAACCACTGAGCCTTCTGTCGGCTCAGCAAAAATCAATTCTTGTTCACTTTGCTGTAAACGGCCAAAGTAATAACCGTCTTTACTTAATCTACTTTCGATGATTTCAGTACAATCTGCCGAAACAATAGAACTATGATTAACCGTTGTTGGTTTAACTAACCAAAGTTTCAAGGCATCTAAAGACAACAATTGTGTTGTTGCGACATGTAAGCAATCAAGTAATTCTTCTGCAGTTTTACAATCAAGCAAACGTAAATACATGTCACTATACAAGGCAAATAATTGCTCATTTTGATTCGCAATCACCATAAGTTGAGTGATTTCTTCTTCAAGATTATGAATTTTTTGTCGTTGCTGTGACAATTGACGCTCAACTAGTGATACCGCACCACGGTGCTGATCAGGTAAACGCAAGCCAGTAACCACTTCAGCTTGGCGATTAAAAAACTCTGGGTGGTCTTGTAAATAAGCTGCCACTAATTCATCGGTTAAACTAATATCGTTCAATAACATTTCAGATTCGTTTGGTTGCATAGGTTTGTTTTTATCTTGTGTCATAGCGTAATTTGCCCGTCGAATACATGCACAGCGGGACCTGTCATTTTTACCGAATTACCTGGGCCTTTCCAATAAATTTTCAGTTGACCACCAGGTAAATCAACGAGTACTTGTCGATTAAGTTTCTTTTGCATTTGCCCTATCACTACCGCGGCACATGCGCCACTGCCGCAGGCAAGCGTTTCTGCTGCACCACGTTCGTAAACACGCAGTTTAATATATTCTGTTGACACCACTTCCATAAAGCTGATATTCGCTTGCTGAGGAAAACGTTCGTGGTGTGATAATGCTTCACCCAATCGTGCAACTGGGGCTTCTTTAACATTATCAATGGTTAATACACAGTGAGGGTTACCTAGTGAAACAACACCACAAAGCACCGTTTCTTCTTCACTACGTAAAATATAAGTTCCTTCAGCTTTTTGGGCAGTAAAGGGGATTTTCGCAGGCTCAAACTGTGGTACCGGCATGTTGACCGAGACATTACCATCTCGCTCAATAAATAAAGTCATTTTGCCAGATTGCGTCGAGACTTTAATCTTGTTCTTATTGGTTAAGCTTTTTAAACGTACGAACTTAGCAAAACAACGGGCGCCATTGCCACACTGTCCAACTTCGCTACCATCGGCATTAAAAATTCGATAGTGAAAGTCTAAGTCAGGATCATAAGGCGGCTCAACAACCAAAACCTGATCAAAGCCAACACCAAAATGCCGATCAGCTAGCTGCTTAATTTGCTCATTCGACAAATAAACATTCTGCGTAACATTATCTAAGACCAGAAAATCATTACCTAAGCCGTGCATTTTAGAAAAATTTACTAACATTACTCTTTATTCTCACACCATTAAGGTAACAAGTGCTCACCTTGCCACAATTGGCTAAAGGTTTCACGTTGTCGGATTAAGTGGCTCTTGTCGCCATCAACCATCACTTCTGCTGCGCGCGGTCGACTATTATAATTTGAACTCATGGTAAAACCGTATGCGCCAGCACTGCGTACTGCCAACAAATCACCAGCTTTTATCGCTAAACTACGCTCTTTACCAAGAAAATCTCCAGTTTCGCAAATAGGTCCCACGACGTCATATTCTGCACTCGCAACATCATCTCGTTGTTCAACTGGAATAATCGCTTGCCAAGCTTGATATAACGACGGGCGAATTAAATCATTCATCGCGGCATCAACAATGGCGAAATTTTTGTCACCACCAGGCTTTAAGTATTCAACTTCAGTTACCAAAATACCGGCATTTGCCATTACGGCACGTCCTGGCTCGTAAATTAAACTTAGCATTCGCCCAGCTAATTTATCGGCAATCGCTTTCGCGTATTCATTAGGGTGAGGAGGTTGTTCATCATCATAACAAACGCCTAGGCCACCACCGACATCGATATGAGAAATGATAATATCTTGCGCGGCCAATTGATCAACTAAGTGTAAAACTCGGTCTAACGCATCTAAAAAAGGTAATATTTCGGTCAACTGTGAACCGATATGACAATCAACCCCTTGAATATTAACGTGAGATAAAGCAGCAGCGTAAGCATAAAGTTCAGGTGCATGTTCAATACTAATACCAAACTTATTCTCTTTTAAACCCGTAGAAATATAAGGGTGCGTGCCAGCATCAACATCAGGATTAACCCTTAAAGAAATCGGCGCTACTTTATCTAACTTTTTAGCTACCTGTTGAATTCTATCAAGTTCAGCAGCTGATTCGACATTAAAACAATGAATACCTAAACCCAAAGCAAAGGCAATTTCATCTGAGGTTTTACCGACGCCAGAAAATACCACTTTTTTTGCATCGCCACCGGCTTCAAGAACTCGCAGCAACTCGCCTTTAGAAACAATATCAAAGCCAGAGCCCAAACGAGCCATAACATTTAATACCGCAATATTGCTGTTTGCTTTTACCGCATAACAAACAAGATGAGGACGATCGCCTGCTGCTTGGTCAAAGGCATGCCAATGACGTTCAATAGTGGCTTTTGAATAGACATAAAGTGGTGTGCCGTATTCTTTAGCTAATTCAGACACCGCACATTGCTCAGCAAACAATGAGTTTTGCTTACGATTGAAAAAGTCCAAGAGGCTATTCCTACTGTTTTAGTGTACTTTTATTGGATTCATCGCTTGTTTTAGACGAGTTTTCTTGCTGTTGCTCAGGAGTTTGGTATAAAGGACCTTTAATACCGCATCCTGCTATTGTGGCTAAACCAAGCAAAGTGATGAAAATAATTGCAATTTGTTTACGCATAATTGATTTATTCGATTTTTTTCCCATGATAGACGTTTTATAATCCCATGACCAATAATTACCAAGTAAAGATTAAACAATCATAATACTTAGGTAAAAAGGAAGAGTTAATGAATGATAGCCAATATAATTTAGCCGCTGACGATATTCTACTAGCGATAGAAGAAGCCATCGAAGAAACCGGCTGTGATATCGATTTTGAAGGTATAGGTGGTTTACTTACCCTAACTTTTAAGAATGCGACTAAAATCATTATTAACAAACAAGCACCCTTACATGAGATATGGGTAGCAACAAAATTTAACGGTCACCACTTTCATTTTGAAAATAACCAGTGGCTTGATAAGCGCGGCGGTGATGAGTTATGGCAGTTTTTATCTGACGCGGTAAGCAAACAAGCAGAAGAAACTATTGTCCTGTCTGCACAATAAATAAGTATATAAGGTAACTGAAATGACTCAACAAACTGTTCGTATTGCAACGCGAAAAAGTGCCCTAGCACTTTGGCAAGCAGAGTATGTGAAAGCGCAACTTGAGCACTTTCATCCTGGTATTAATGTTGAATTAGTACCAATGACCACCAAAGGCGACATCATTCTTGATACGCCATTAGCGAAAGTTGGTGGCAAAGGTTTATTTGTTAAAGAACTTGAAGTCGCGATGTTAGAAAATCGTGCCGATATTGCTGTTCATTCAATGAAAGATGTACCGGTAGAGTTTCCTGAAGGTTTAGGTTTGGAGATTATTTGTCCACGCGAAGATCCACGTGACGCTTTCGTTTCTAACACTATTGCCAGTTTTGCCGATTTACCTCAAGGTGCTGTTGTTGGTACTTCAAGCTTACGTCGTCAATGTCAAATCAAAGCCTTGCGCCCTGATTTAGACATTCGTGATTTACGTGGCAACGTTAACACTCGCCTGAAAAAGCTTGATAACAATGAATATGACGCCATTATTTTGGCCGCTGCCGGGCTAATTCGTTTAGAGATGCCTGAACGCATTCGTGAATTTATTGCCCCAGAAGTTATGCTACCAGCAAATGGCCAAGGTGCTGTTGGCATTGAATGTCGTACTGAAGATGAAACCATTAAAAACCTACTTGCGCCGTTAGGCTGTGAAGAAACACGTATTCGCGTTATTGCAGAACGCTCGATGAATAGAGCACTTGAAGGTGGTTGTCAGGTGCCAATTGGCAGCTACGCAATTATTGAAAATCAAGAAATCTATTTACGAGGCTTAGTTGGCGCTGTAGATGGCAGCGAAATTCTTACCAGCGAAGTACGCGGAAAAGTTCAAGATGCTGAAAAATTAGGCACTGACCTAGCAGCAACTTTGTTAGCCGATGGTGCTGATAAAATTCTTAGCCAGGTTTATGACCAACAATAGTTTTAATATTTTAATTACACGCCCAGAATCTGCTGGGCGTGATCTTCAGCAACACCTCAATAGCCAAGGTTTTGTCAGTTATTGCCAGCCTTTTTTCGATTACCAAGCCAACGACACTCTTTCGACATTAACAACACTACAGCACCAACTAGTAAAACCTATTCTTATTTTTGTTAGCGTTGCTGCCGTTGAGTTTGCAAATAAATTAAAACCTATTGCCTTATGGCCCCAACAAGAAGTTATCGCCGTGGGAAGTGCAACTTATCAAGCGCTAAAAACCCTTGGTGTAAGCGCCGTTATGCCTGAACAGCATGACAGTGAAGGTTTACTTGCTTTAGCGTCATTACAAAATGTTAGTACTAACAATGTGCTTATTATTCGTGGCGATGGTGGTAGAGAATTAATTGCAGAAGAATTGTCTAATCGCGGTGCATCAGTACATTACTTTGAAAGTTATCGACGCGTTTGGCGAAATTCATCAATTGAACTCATCAAAACATGGCAACAACAACAGATAAATTGTATCTTAGTTACCAGTAACGCTTTACTCGAATTCATAGTAAACTTAATTAAAGATTCAGATACTTATTGGCAAAAAGATTGTATTTGGCTTGTTGCGAGCAACAGAATCGCTGATAAAGCCAAAAGCTTAGGTCTAAAGCGTGTGATTAATACTCATGGTGCGAACAAGCAAGCAGTTACCGCTGCATTATCTTCACTTACTTGCTAAGCATTTGAATAAAAAGTAATTACCGTAACTTCTTTAGCTTAATTATCAGTTGATATGGTATAAAAAGCATCAGCGCCAACATGTAATACCAGTATGAATAAGTTTGTGATCTTGCTGTGCGCAGAAAAAATATTTCAGGGCAAAGCGCTCGATTGATTAGGGCATGGAGCCCGTAATTAGAACAATGCAGGAGCAATTGTCGAGTAATAGCTTGCTTTTAGGATTGAGAGCACAGGTTTTTAGTTCCGAACAAAACCTAAGTACTCACATCCATGTGAGCAATGCTGACATGGATTATTTTAACAAGTGCAGCTGAGCAATAAATTAATCAAATTGGTATAAGATAGGATCAGTTCATGAGCGATAAGAAAAAGTCAGAGCTAAACAAACCTTCAGACGATAAAGCGGCAACTCCAAGTGGCCCTTCTGCTATTGATACAGAAAATCAACAAGGTTTATCTGCTTCCATTAATCTCTCTTCTTCATCTATTGATGAAAAACCTAAGTCGCAAGATGAGAAAATCGCTGACACTAGCACCGAACAAAAGCCAGCAACTAAAACAACCAGTGATATGAGTAAAGCACCAGTGAAAAAAACTTCTGCAGCTACACCACCAAAAGCCCGTGCTAGCAACACAACTGAACAAAAAAATAAATTATCCAAAACAGCCGTTGTTGCATTGCTCATTGCCTTATTAGCCGTTGCCGCAAGTGCCGGACATTACTATTGGAATGAACAACAAAAAGCACAATTTTCTCAACAACTAAGTGATGAGTTTCAGCAGCAATTACAGCTGAGCCAAACAAAAGTTTCACAACAGTTATTGCAACAAAAACAGCAGAACAATTCACAGTTAAAAACCATTGAAGCTAGCGTACAACGTAATACTGAAAATAATATTAAACAACTCCAACAACAGTTGATACAACTTAAACAGCAAATCAGAAGTTTAAGCCAAAATCAGCCGAGTGATTGGCTATTACATGAGGCAGAATACTTAATTCGTGTCGCATCACGCAGCTTATGGTTAGAAAAAGATACCACTGCCGCTATTGGTCTTTTACATGACGCTGAGCGCCGTATTCAAGAGCTCAATGATCCACAATTCTTATCTCTACGCCAAGCTATTCAACAGGATATTGCTAGCTTACAGTTGCTGCCAATGTTAAACACTGAAGAAGTCATGCTAAAACTTATGGGCCTTGAACATCAAATTAAAAGCCTTCCTCTCGCAACCATTGGGATGCCAGAGAAGACAGCAATCTCGACCAATAGCAGCATATCTGATAACGCTAGTGATTGGAGAGAAAATTTGGTAAAGGTATGGGATAAGTTTGTCAATGACTACATTACCGTACGACGCAGAACAGGTAATGTTGAGCCATTAATGTCCCCTCAGTTTGAACAGAATTTACGTGAAAATCTAAGTTTAAAACTCCAAACAGCTATTTGGAGTGCTCGAAAGTCTAATAATGACATATACACAATGTCATTAAATGATATTCAGACATGGTTAATTACTTACTTTAATATGAGTAATGCGGTGAATCAAAACTTTAACCAATCAATTGAACTACTCAAAACTGCCACTATCAGTTTTGATTATCCAAATGATTTGGAGTCACTTGCAATAATACGTGAGGTAATACAGAGCCTAACTAATCCTTCGATATTAAATAAAGAAGCGCTTGAAGGCACCCAACAAAACATACCAACAGAACCAAAAACCAAAAGTAATACTGATTTGTTAGAGGGCGAATAATGAAACGTATTCTTTTATTAATATTAACTATCTTAATTATTATTGTAATTGTGATAGCAGCTTCTCCGACATTAATTGAAGACCCTGGATACATCCTTATTTCCAGTGGTGACTTAATAATGGAGTCAACAATAGTTGCGATGGCTATCCGACTTATACTAGTGTTTATTGCCCTGACATTTGTATTAAAACTTCTACGAGGTAGCCTCAACTTTAGCTTTGACACTTGGAATAAAATTGCCTTTGCTGGCCGTCGTCGTGCATTAAGAAACCTAAACAAAGGTATTGCCGCCTATGTGTTAGGTGACTATCAACAATCAGAACATTTATTATCAAAATCTGCAGAAGCATCTTCACTAGAGCATATTGCTTATTTAGTCGCTGCTGATGCGGCACAAAAGCAAGCCTTAAAACCTAATACCGAACATTACTTAGCACTATTGGAGAAGAGCACGGATACTCTGAAAGAAGCGGGTTTAGAAGCCATTTTAATTAAAATAAAATTACTGATCGGTCAGCAAAACTATCAATTAGCGCGTGAAGTCATTGATCAGCACCATAAGCATATTGGTCATGATGCCCGCTTGTTATCACTTGAAATTGATCTCAGCCTTATTGAGCAACGTTTCGATTACGTTGTTAAGCAACTTAATAGCGCTAAAAAACAAAAAACAATTACTAGCGAAACTATAGGGAAATGGCAACAAGCGGCGTTTTACGGAGTGTTTAACAACCAAATTAAGCAACACGATAACAATGCTTTGATGCAATATTGGCAGCAACTAGCTAAAAAAGTTAAGCAAGAAGAAGTGGTTGTACTTGCCTATTGTCGAGTATTGGCAGAAAACAATATTAACGAGCCATTAGCAAAAGTATTGTTACCGGTAGTTAAGAAGGGTGCTGATAGTAAGCTACTAAAATCAATAAGAAGCTTACCAATAACACAAGCTAATGAATTAGTTGCAGCGGCACAAAAGCATCTACATAACGATCCTCAAAATGCCCTTTGGTTATCGTTGGTGGCTCATTTCGCAGTTTTTTCTCAGCAATGGCCATTGGCAGAAAAAGCTTTCAATACTTTGGTGAACCTTGAAGGTTCACAATACGACAAGATAGATTTATTGGCTTTTGCTTTAGTGTTAGAACAACAAAGCGAATATGAGAAAGCTAACCAAGTGTTAAGAAAAATTCATACATAAATATTGAAACGTTTTAAACGTCTCGGCTATAGGCCAATTTTAAAGATAACAAGACGAAAGAGTGCTATGTAGTCGTCTACTTTAGCGACTTCCAACGATGTTAGGTTAAAAATCAGCCATAGCACATTCATCTAAAAGCCCTATTTAATAACGACGTATTAAGCCGCTATTAAATAGGACTCTTGCCCTTTATGCTTTTGTTTACGTTGGTATGAACCTTTGCCTTTTTTAGCACTAACCACTTGCTGCTTATAGAGCTTAGAAGTTACCAGGGCCGCCAGAAAGTTATCTTTAATAACACCCCGTCCGAATTCACTTTCAGCATTAATATGCTGATCTTTCTTTTGTTTATGTTTAGCCATAAAGCTAATTTCCTTTTATTCGATTATTGATTAAATTTGGGATTATAAATTGAACAGATGTTTTGCATGTTCAGTGCCTATTGTATCCTAAGCAACAAAAAATGCGTAATATATAACCATTAAGTCAATATACATAAAGTAAGCATCTCGCTATGCCACCTTCGGTTCAGAGCATAAGTAAAACCATTAAAATCAAAGCGATTGCTCGGCATCACGGCATGTTCATCACATTAATGGGCTGTATCGCATTATTAGTCGTTGCATTGTTTTGCAGCCATTTTTGGCTGCAAGCACGCTTTCCACTCATGTTTATGCTACTTGCATGTTTCGTAACTATCTTCATTGGATTGCTTAAATTAGCTGAGCCAAAATACAGCCTAATAATTACATCTAAAGCATTAACGTTTTACCATCGTCATGGTTATTGGAAGTTTAATTGGCAACAAATTAGAAACATACACAGTGTGACTAATACCGTAGGTATTACGAGAGAAGAACTAAATTATGTTGGTATAAAATTAAACTCAGTAGAGTCGCTTGTTGAGAATATATCGTTACGTTTAGCCAATAGAATGATCCATGAGCAAAAACCATTACTGCAATATTGTATTAAGCAGCAATTGATCACCTTTGAGCAAGGTATTATAAACTTTGAACCTTACGTTTTGACTAATGGAGACATTATTAAAGGACCTTTAGCGGCATTTATGCATCACAGCGAAGTATTGCATCAAGCACTTGGTGCGCATTTATTTATATCAGCGAGTAATTTAAACGGCTCAATTAACGATTTTGTAGTTTTGGCAAACAATTACTTAGGAAGTACTGAAAATTAATTCTATAGCGATAGCATCAAAAAGAGTCGACCATAAAAAAGCTGAACATTCACATGTTCAGCTTTTGAATTAGTACTTATTATATTAATTTAGATAAAAGCGAAGGCATCAGCATACATATATTCAACTAAAGCACCTTGTTCAACGAAGTCTTGTCGAACCGCGCCAACCATTTCAAATCGCCCAGCTAAGTAAATATCGTAGTCGGCCAAATTGTCGATATCATTCATCACGACTTTATGAACCATACCCAATTTCCCTTGCCAATCGTTATGTGGTTTTTCGATGACCGGAATAAACTTTCCGTTCGCTAACTTATTGATCATCTCAGCAGTTTCATCAAGCTCATAACAGGCACTTGGATCACGTAAGCCCCAATAAACAATAACTTCACGTTGAGAATTTTCATTCACTAAATGTTCATACATAGATTTAATATAAGAAAACCCAGTACCACCAGCAATTAATAACAACGGGCGCTCGCTTTCTTCACGTAATTGCGCACCACCAAATGGCATTTCAATGGTCACTTCAGCATTGGCTTTAATGCGCTCAATGACTTGCATAGGGTAACTGTCTGAACCGAAGGCACCAATTTGCAATTCGATAAACTCAGCACCAGGCGCACTCGCTATAGAAAATGGTCTTTTGTCTTCATCACTCATGACAAAATTCAAATATTGTCCGGCAGCAAAATCGACCGCTTTGCTTGGCTTTAACAGCACCTTATAAACATACTCAGTTAATGGAGTAAGTGCTACTACCTGACATGTGATCTCATTCATTTAATTCTTTACCTTGTTCCTGCTCTTAAGTTTGAGACGCAGATATTTATTATATTAATTGGTTAATGTAGTTAACGTTTTAGGAAATATTTAGTTCATTCCAAATATCATCAACTTGATCTTTAATTTCTTTTGTCATTTCAATGGGCTCGCCCCATTCACGGTTCGTTTCACCCGGCCATTTGTTTGTTGCATCCATACCCATTTTAGAACCTAAGCCCGAAACAGGAGAAGCAAAATCTAAATAATCTATTGGAGTATTTTCTATTAACACGGTATCGCGGCTCGGATCCATGCGGGTGGTCATCGCCCAAATAACATCTTTCCAATCACGCGCATTCACATCATCATCACATACAATAACAAACTTAGTGTACATAAATTGACGTAAGAACGACCAAACACCCATCATTACACGCTTGGCATGGCCGGCATATTGCTTTTTAATGGTCACAACAGCTAGACGATACGAACAACCTTCCGGTGGTAAGTAAAAATCTTGAATTTCAGGGAATTGCTTCTGTAAAATAGGCACGAATACTTCATTTAATGCCACACCTAAAATAGCCGGTTCATCAGGTGGACGTCCAGTATAAGTACTATGATAGATTGGATCTTTTCGATGCGTCACATGGGTCACAGTAAATACTGGAAAATCATCAACTTCATTATAGTAACCGGTGTGATCACCATAAGGGCCTTCTGGCGCCATTTCTTCAGGGTCAATATAACCTTCTAAAACAATTTCAGCGCTAGCCGGAACTTCAAGTTCATTACTAATACATTTCGCAACTTCTGTTTTACTGCCGCGTAACAAGCCTGCAAAGGCATATTCTGACAGAGTGTCAGGCACAGGTGTAACGGCACCTAAAATAGTTGCAGGATCGGCACCTAATGCCACAGCAACAGGATATTTCTCACCTGGAAATGCCTTTTTAAATTCTTGAAAGTCTAATGCACCACCACGGTGTGATAACCAACGCATGATGACTTTATTAGGACCCAATAATTGATTACGATAAATGCCTAAGTTTTGTCGTTCTTTATGTGGACCTTTGGTAACCGTTAAGCCCCAAGTGATTAATGGTGCAACATCACCTGGCCAACACTTTTGAATCGGCAATTTAGTCAAATCTACATCATCACCGGTAATAACAACTTGCTGACAAAGTGGCTTCTTAATTACCTTAACAGGCATATTCAATACTTGTTTATACAGAGGCAACTTATCTAAAGCATCACGAAAGCCTTTTGGTGGCTCAGGCTCTTTTAAAGTGGCTAATAATTTGCCAACATCACGTAACGCGGCAACATTATCTTGTCCCATCGCCAATGCAACTCGTTCAGGTGTGCCAAACAAGTTGGTTAAAACAGGCATACCATGAGGATTACCATCTTTATCAACGGGATTTTCAAAAAGTAATGCTGGACCTTCTTGGCGCAAGGTGCGGTCACTGATTTCCGTCATGGTTAAATCAGTAGAAATAGGCTGACTGATACGCTTTAACTGGCCTAATTTCTCAAGTTGATCAATAAAATCTCTTAAATCACTGTATTTCATATTAGATTTTGACTAAAAATTTGTAAGGTATTATAACTGTAAGAAAGCCAAAAACCCTAATGCCAATTAGAATCATTCATTATCCAACTTGTTCTGATGCGTATTAAAACTAGCTATGCTTTTTCGTTTTAGCATAACTTCTTCATAAGCCATACGAACTTTTTCAACTAAAATGTCATCAGTAAATTCGCTGAACGCCATGTACAAATCAATAGACGATATATCAAGTTTACGTAGAGGCTTAAGATCTTGGCAATTAAAAGCATATTTCAAACACACAGCCTGAAAACTCGACTGATTGGCAGGGAATAAATCAATACGCTTTTGCTCAAATAAATTAAAATTCTGTGTGCCATGAACGACAGTCGTTAAGTTTTTAAAGCCATTTACTTTTAAATATTGATCAACAGCACTATCTCGAACCGTACCTACTCGAAACTTCTTAAGGACGGCTAATGGCGTTTTTAGATTGATATCTGAATCAACTGAACCGTATAAGTAATACTCTAACGCCATAATTCGACCAATCCACTTAAACTTATTAGTCCTTGCTTTGGTACGCGCTAATGAATAAATCAATACATTAGGTTCAGTAATTGCTAAATGATACGCTCTAGCCCACGGTAGAACTTCAATCGTATAGCTAATGTTTGCCGCAGATAATACTTGTTCTACCAATTTGGTTGCTGGACCCGATATTTTGCCATTTTCAAAATATTGTAGAGGGAAGGTATCTTCTGTTACCACTTTAATTTGAATGCCGACTTCTTCTTCGATTGCTGCAGCAATCACGCAATTGCAATAAAGTAATACCAACAGGCAAAAAATAGATATGTAACGCATAAATCGCCTTTTGTTGATTAAAATAACAGCAAATGAATTTTAAAAACGCGCATAATACAGTATTCAGCACTACTTGTCGTATAAATTTCATACAGATATAATCTAATGCAGACTAAAAACTTATACACGGAAATACCTTAATGAAAAAAGCACTCTTCGCGATAGTTATTTTCTTAATTAACTCAAACTCGACTCTCGCAAACTGCACAAGTGAAAGCTACAACGAGTTTGACTTTTGGCTCGGGGATTGGCAAGTCACCAGCGAAGTTGATGATATTGTCCGCTTTAATACTATTAGTAAAGTAAACAACGGCTGTACCATTTTGGAAGAATACACTTCTCCAAGTGGTTATGTTGGCAAAAGCCTGAATATATATGATCAGCAAACAAAGCAATGGCACCAGTCATGGACTGATAGCTCTGGATTATTATTGCAGCTACAAGGCAGCATTAAAAATGGCTCTATGGTAATGGTGGGTGAAACCTACGGGAAAGACCATCAAATAATTACCAATAAAATCAGTTGGACACCAAACAAAGATGGTTCTGTTCGACAACATTGGCAGATTAGCCAAGATAAAGGCGAAACCTGGCAAACAGCATTTGATGGCATTTATAGAAAAATAGTTAAGAAATGAAGCCAGTGTCATGAACATTTAAATATCTAAAGAGAGGATCAGTGCTCACTTCGTTTGCTATATAATAAATACTTAAACGCCAAACAGTAAAAAATCCATCTCTTTAATAACGAGGGGTTTCTTAATAGAAAACTAACAATGTCCCCGCTACGCTTTCACATGGACTTACTTTCAACTCAGTCATACTACCATCGGCCCAGTAGTAAAATATTAAACACCAGATAGCAAAAAGCCCGTCACATCAGTAACGGGCTTTTCTGAAAAGAAGCCTAGCAATGTCCTACTCTCACA